>Ga0070741_10001041_pt1 | contig 90119 bp, 68 predicted proteins | sample Coa_R1_4_FD_66440 | JGI IMG/M metagenome (GOLD analysis project Ga0070741, IMG submission 66440) | Surface soil microbial communities from Centralia Pennsylvania, which are recovering from an underground coalmine fire - Coalmine... | ecosystem: Environmental > Terrestrial > Soil > Unclassified ... | reverse complement strand
CTTCAGCGAGAGCCCGAAAGCCAAGCGGATCGAGTATCGTCCGCCGGACCCGGCGGCCAATCCGTATCTGGCGTATACGGCGTTGTTGATGGCGGGATTGGACGGGGTGATCAACAAGATCGACCCGGGCGAACCCCTGGACAAGAACATCTACGAGCTGCCGCCCGAAGAACTGGCGAAGGTGCCGAACGTGCCTGGGAGCCTGGCGGAGGCGCTGGACCACCTGGAGAAGGACCACGCGTTTCTGTTGAAGGGCGACGTGTTCACGGCGGACTTTCTGGAGATGTGGGTCAGCCACAAGCGCAAGGAGCATGACGCGCTGCGCCTGCGCCCGCATCCCTACGAGTTCTTCCTCTACTACGACGTGTAAGTCGAAGTAAGACTAAGTCTTTTGCCACGGCGCGGATCGAGAAATCCGCGCCGTTTTTGATTTTGCAAGGGGAGTGCTTCGGTGGGCATTTTGTAGGACAAATCCCTGCATAGAAACCATTTAGCCGGACTCCACTTATGCCGATATGGCACTAGGTATGCTCAATGATGGCCATAACGCCGATGCGAATGATCGCATCGGGGCGGGTGCTTTGTGAGAAAAAAGCCAAAGATATCAGCGGTTCGTGTATGAAAGAGCCCTTCCGCATTCTGGTGGCGGATGACAATCGGGCCATCCACGATGATTTTCGGAAGGTGTTGGCGCCCGCCGATGCAGGCGCACAAAAGCTGGATGAAGCGGAGGCGATTGTTTTCGGAGAACCGCCGCCTGCGGCCGCGCCCGGCACTGCGGCGACGAATTTCGAAGTCCATTGCGTCTCGCAAGGCGCCGATGCTTTGAAGGCGGTGGTTGAGGGCATCAAGAACAACCTGCCCTACACGGTGGCGTTCGTGGATGTTCGCATGCCGCCGGGCTGGGATGGCATCGAGACCACCGCGCGTCTCAGTATGGCGGATCCGGACCTGCAATTCGTCATTTGCACGGCGTACTCGGATTATTCGTGGGAGGACATGATCGCCAAGCTCGGCCAGACGGATCGGGTGGTGATTCTGAAAAAGCCATTCGACCGCGTCGAGGTGTTGCAACTGGCCAGCAGCCTGAGCCGGAAATGGGAACTGGTGCGGGTCTCGAAGGCGACGATGGCCAGACTGCAGATGACGGTGGAGGCGCGGACATCCCAGATCATGCAGGAGCAGGAGAAGTTCCGAGCTTTCTTCGAGAACTGCCCGGAAGGGATTTTCCAGAGCACGCCGGACGGACAATTTCTCTCGGCCAACCCGGCCCTTGCCACGATCCTCGGCTACACCTCCCCGGACGAACTCATGCGAGAGGTGACCGACATAGGAGCGCAGATTTATGTGGATCCGGCCAGTCGGCGTGAATTCATGCGGCGAGTGGACGCCGAAGGGGTGATCCGGGATTTCGAGATGGAGATCCGGTGCCGCGACGGCTCGCGCAAATGGACCCGCGTGACCGCGCTGCGAATCGGCGCGCCCGGCTCCAACGTTGTGTACTACGAGGGATTCCTGGTGGACGTCAGCAGCCAGAAGCGCGAGCAGGCTGAGCGCAATCTCATGGAGGTCCAACTGCGCCAGGCGCAGAAACTCGAATCGGTGGGGCAATTGGCAGCGGGCATCGCCCATGAGATCAATACCCCCATCCAGTACGTCGGCGACAATCTGCGTTTCGTGGCCGACGCGTTTAGCGATTTAAATCGCCTGATCGAGGCGCACCGGACCATTGCGGAGGTCGCCCGCGCCCACCCGCCGGCAGCGGAGGCAATCGCCGCCGCGGAAGCCGTCAGCCAGGAGATTGACCAACCGTTCCTGAATACTGAAATCCCCAAGGCGTTGCAACAATCGCTGGAAGGCGTGAGTCGCGTCGCGGCAATTGTGAGCGCGATGAAGGAGTTCTCGCATCCGGGAACGGCCGAAAAGGTGCTGACCGATGTGAACAAGGCCATCCAAACCACGATCACGGTCGCGCGCAATGAATGGAAGTACGTCGCGGAAGTGGTGACCGACTTGGATCCTGCCTTGCCCGCGGTCCCCTGCCTGCCGGGCGAGTTCAACCAGGTGATTTTGAACCTGCTCGTCAACGCGGCACACACGATTGCGGACGCGATCAAGGGCCGCGCTGGTGCGAAGGGAACCATCCGCATCACCACGCGGCAGGTCGGTGCAAACGTGGAGATTCGCGTCTCCGATACGGGCCTTGGCATTCCGGAGACAATCCGGCACCGGATTTTCGAACCATTTTTCACGACCAAAGAAGTGGGCAAGGGCACCGGCCAGGGCCTGGCGCTTGCCCGCGCGACCATCGTTACAAAACATGGAGGCGACCTGACCTTCGACTCCAGGATGGGGCAGGGGACGACATTCATTATCCTTCTACCAATCCAGCCGGCTTCACCACCGGCCAAAAGAAAGGAAGCACCATGAAAAAGGTTCTTCTGGTTGATGACGAGCCGATGGTCCTGGCGGGTTTGAAGCGCATGCTTCACGGCTTCCGCAAGGAATGGGACATGCATTTCGCCGGAGGCGGGGAGGAAGCGCTGCAATTGATGGCCGAAGACCCCGCCGACGTGGTGATCTCGGACATGCGGATGCCCGGCATGAACGGCGCGGAACTGCTGAACGAAATCATGCAGAAATATCCGCGCACCATCCGCTTCATCCTCTCGGGTTATGCGGACATGGAGATGACCATGCAATGCGTGGGCGGGACCCACCAGTTCCTGAGCAAGCCTTGCGATCCCGAAGTGCTGCGCTCGACCGTCCAGCGCGCGCTGGCGATGGAGAACTGGCTGAACAACGAGCGGCTGAAAATACTGATATCGCAGATGACGCGTGTGCCGGGTCTGCCGACGCTTTACTTTCAAATTCTCAGGGAACTGCGATCGCCTGACGCGCCGATCGAGCGGATCGGCGAGTTGATTTCGCAGGACCCGGCGATGACGGCCAAAATGCTGCAACTGGTCAATTCCGCGTTCTTCGGGTTGGGCCGCAAGCTTAGCGACCCGAACGAAGCCGTGATGCAGCTTGGGCTCGAAACGATCAAGTCGCTCGTGCTGGGCATACACGTTTTTTCGGAACTGGAACTCGGCAAGGGGCCGAAGCAGGAGGTGGAGAAGGTGTATCGCCACAGCCTGGCGGTGGCCAACTCCGCGCGCCGCATCGCGCAGATCGAGCGGCAGGAGCGGCGCATGGCAGAGGAATGTTTCACAGCCGGATTGCTGCACGACATCGGTCGGCTCGTCTTGCTGGCCAACCTTCCCGATCAATACGCCGAGGCCGTGAAACGATCGCAGCAGGAGAATCTGCCGATGCTGGACGTCGAGCGAGCGGTACTTGGCGCGGCGCACCCGGAGGTGGGCGGTTACCTGCTCGGCTTGTGGGGCTTGCCGATCGCGTTCGTGGAGGCAGCCGCATTTCATCACCAACCGCCAGGTCATGCTGCGGCGCAGTTCAATTCACTGGCAGTGGTGCATGTGGCAAATATTTTGGACCGTGAACTGGAACCGGATGGTCTGGCGCTGATCCCCCCGCTGGACCGTGCGTTCCTGGAAGCATCCGGGCTGTGGGAGAAGGTCCCATTGTGGCGAGAGACGCTGGCCAATGATCGAGCTAATCAGATTAGCGTATGAAAAAAATCCTATTCGTGGACGACGAGCCGAATGTGCTGGAGGCATTCCAGCGGCAGCTCCGGAAGCAATTTCCCATCGAGACCGCCGTCGGCCCGGTGGCGGGACTCGCGGCGCTGGAAAATCCGGACAATTTCGCCGTGGTAGTGGCGGATATGCGAATGCCGGAGATGAACGGCGTGGAGTTCCTCGTCAAGGTCAAGGAGATCGCGCCCGACATCGTCCGCATGATGCTGACCGGCAATGCCGAGCAGCAGACCGCGATTGAAGCGATCAACGAAGGCAGCATCTTCCGCTTTCTCAACAAGCCGTGCTCGACCGAGAAGCTCGTCGCCGCCGTGAACGCCGCGCTGCGCCAGCACCAGTTGCTCACTGCCGAACGCGATCTCCTGGAAAAGACTTTGCAGGGCGCGGTGAAGGTGCTGTCGGAAATTCTCGCCATGGCCGAACCCAAGGCCTTCGGGCAGGCCGAAAAACTCCGTGAAAACATCCGCCGCCTTGCCGCCGCGATGAAAGTTTCCGAAACGTGGCAGCTTGAAGTGGCGGCCATGCTATCCCACATCGGCGCCGTCACCATGCCGCCCGAAGTGGTGCTCAAGGCGCGGCTCGGCCACCAGCTTCAGGGCAAGGAACTCGACATGCTCCAGCGGATACCGTCCATCGGCGGCGGCCTGCTCAGCCAGATACCGCGGCTCGAGGAAGTCTCGCGCATCATCATCTATCAGAATAAGCGCTTTGACGGTTCAGGTCATCCGAAGGACGATGTGTCCGGCTCAGCAATTCCGCTCGGCGCGCGGATGCTGCGGGCCCTGAGCGATCTCGCCGAACTCGAAGCCAGGGGCCGCTCCCGCGCCTCCGCGCTGGAACAACTTCGCGGCCGTCCCGGATGGTACGACCCGCAAATCCTGGAAGCCCTCAGTTCTCCCGTACTCCACGCCACCATGGAGCAGGCCACTCCGGCCACCGCCTCCCTCGCAATCATCCTGCCGCAATTGAAGGTCGGCCAGGTGTTGAGCGCAGATGTCCAGACGCGCGATGGCATGCTCATCGTCTGCTCCGGCACTAGGATCACGCAAGGGTTGCTCGAGAGGCTGCGAAATTTTTCCACGCTGCTCGGGGTGAAGGAACCCATCCACGTCGAGGCGGCATGACCGCTTTAGAATATTAGCGGAGTCTGAGAAGGACGCCGACTAGGGAAGTCATGCCTGCAATAACGGCCGAGGCGCCGACCAGGCGAGCAACGAGCGTGGGGTGGGGGAGGAGCTTTTCCGCGGCAATTACCAGGGCAATGGAGATCATGACGAAGGGATTCATGATGCCGAGTGCAAGCTGGATCGTCATGGGTGCGATGCAACAGGCGCAACAAGCGATGCCCTGGCGGCATCCGAGCTGAAAGGCCTCATTGTTACCGCAACGGGCAGCGGCGCAACCAAAAGGCGAGCGGCAGCGCAACAGGTGCCTCAGTTTCCACGGAGTGAATTGAACGGCGCCCGCCGCGAGCAATGCCGCCGTCAAAATCACGGGAACCACGCGGCTGAACGAGTGGGAGCGCATGGCTGCCGCCGCAAACGGCAATCCGAGCGCATAGACGGCAACACCAGCCGCCAGCCAGACGGCAAAATATCCGGACGCCATGCGACACAGCGATGGCCATGGCGATCCCGTCTTAAGAAATGTGGGAAAAGCGGAGGGCATCATCATGGCCACCATCATCGCCTCCCACATCAGCAGGAATGTGCCGGCCGATGCGAGCTGGGTTTGGCCCGGCATGCGCATCCACATCATGGACATCGCCCAGCCGCCGGGCATTTCCATGTCGCAGCACATGGAACGGCAGAAATATATTGTGAGCGACACGCCGCCGGCAAAAACAAGGAGGCACACGGCAAGAAATCCCGTCGGCAGGACAATGCCTCTGGCGCCGCTCCGATCGTTAGATGGCGGGAGCGCGTCGGTCATGGGGCTGTCGGAAGTTCAAGGACAGCAGCAGTCGTCCGCACCCTTGCTTTTGTATTTGTCGTGATAGCGCACCCAGTCTTGCGCCTCGCCGGGTTTCTCGTCGCGGCCCTTCGCGGTCAGGTCGAGGAAATTGTAGGTGGTGTTCATCAAGTCAATGCCGCGGGCGTAGGAGGAATACGTGTGATAGATGGCGCCATCCTTGTCGCGATAGAAGGCGCTGACGCCCTCGCGTTCGTCAATCTTCATTTTGATCGTGCCATAATTGTACGGCAGCACGCCGCTTTTGACCTGGGCAGGCGTGAACGAGACGTTGAAGTCGAAATTGAAATCCGATTGGGAGGACGAGACCCATTTGAAGCGCCAGCCCATGCGTTTCTTGAAGGGCTCGATTTCCTTCAACGGCGCGCGAGAGATGACTGCGAACGAGGTGTCGCGCTGTCCGATATGGAGGTTGACGCTGTCGTAGTGATCAGCCCAGAAGGAGCAGTGGGGGCAGCCATCCTTCCACCCGGGTCCGAACATGAAATGATAGATGATGAGCTGGCTCTTGCCGCAGAACAGGTCGGCGAGCGAGACCCGGCCCGAGGGGCCTTCGAAGACATAGTTCTTCTCAATTCTGACCCAGGGCAGCTTTCGGCGTTCGAGGGCCAGTTCATCGCGCAATTTGGAAAACTTCTTCTCCTTCGCCAGAAGCTTTTTTCGCGCAGTCAGCCATTCGCCAGGTGAAACGACCTTGCGATTTTCGATGCCATGAACGGTTTTGATTTTCGGCATAACGTATCCCTTTTTTCGGTCCCTGATTTATTTGGAGGTGTGTGAGGTCGCGATTTGTTGTTTTAGTTGCTCCAGTTTGGGGTTCCACCCGCCGGCATAATCGTCGGCAATGCCCTGTTCGCCCGGCGGCAGCGCGTCCCAGCCGGAGTGAACCAGTGTAAGACGCGTGGCGGATCCTTCCCTGGCCAGCGTGATCGTCACCAGGGTTTCGACTTTGATGAGTTTGGATTGAAAGCTGTAAACGAGCTTTTGATTGGGAACGGCTTCCTTCACCACGCAGGAAATCCGGCCCTGGTGCTCACAATCGAGGAAGAATTTCGCGCCGACCGCGGCTTTGAAATCGTTGGGCATGAGCCAGCCGGCAATCTTTTGGGGATCGGTGATGTGCTCCCAGACGCGGGAAGGCGGGGCTTCGATGAGAATTTCCCTTTTGATGATTTTCATCGGTTTACAAATCGGATTCAACCTGCTGTTTGAGGCGGAGCAGGTGGCGATCCCAGTGCGACTCGAAGAGTTTCATCCAGTCCATGACTTCCCGCAACGGGGCAAGGTTCGCCTGATGGCGACCAGCGCTGGCGCCGGTGGCCCGGCCGCAGGGGGCGGTATTGACGCTGAGGCGATGGAACCGGCCGGATTTGACCCGTGCGACAAGCCTGGCGTCCTCGAGCACCTTGAGATGCCGGGAGATGGCCGGGGCGGATATGGAAAAGGGCCTGGCGAGCTCGGAGACGGTACAGCTCGAACGCGCAACCCGGAGCAGGATGCGCCGGCGGGTGGGATCGGCGAGCGCGCGGAAAATGCGGTCGAGATTGCGATAGGAACGATTAACCATGTCGTTAAGTGTTAACCGGGGCGGCGCCGGGAGTCAAGTGATATTTAACGGATATGTTAAGTGTGCAATGGGGATATTCGGTAGCGCGGCCGGATGGCCGCGGAAATCACGGTACCCAAACGGGGTTTTCGATGGGGCGAAGCTCTTGTTCAGCGGCGCCTAAAAGGAGTTTCTCTTCATTATTGCGGATGGCATCCCAGGCTGTTTGCTCCCGGCTTGCAGGGCGGGGAAAGGGGCGCTGACGCCTCGGGATTCCGGGGCGTGGTTAACACCCGGAACGGTCCGCGGCGCATCTGTGAATAACTCCAAAACTTTTATGCTTGACAAGTTGTCGCTTTTCCTTCATCCCGGCAAAAATGACAAGGCTGCTTGTCATACCATTGTTACCTTCCGTTCGTCAGCGCGGTTTGCTGAGCTTCACAACGGGCAGGGGGAGTCTCCGGTATTGCGGGAAGTGCCAGGTGTGGCTGGTTCAGGTCCGGGCGGTGATGAACGGAGCCGAACTGACCATCCCATGACTACCGAACGTGCCCTGCGGTTTGTGGCTCACGAGGCCTGCGCCTGTCGCGATCGCGATTCGGCGGAGGCCTTGTGCTTGTTGTTGCCGGCGCTCATGCGTGTGCTCGATCTCGATCCCATGGACGACTGCGAGGCGCAGGCGGTGGCGTGGCAGCTCAAGCAGGACTTAAGCACCCTCAACGATCACGTACATCCGTCGCAGATTTAAGTTTACTGCGCCGGTGTGTCGGGCGATTCGTGGGGAAGGCGCCACGGTACGTTGCGGTAGACGGGAGGCGGATCGGTGACTCGCGGGATTTTCCGGTTGATCACCGGCCCAATTTTGGCAGCGAGATTTTGCAGGTGATTTTTGAAGGTTAACGGATCGCCAAGAACCATCCCCTCGGTCCAGACTTCGCCGTCGCGGGTGAGCATCACGCTGATCGGGCCGTGAACGCCCGGAAGGGCGGCATGCGCGCTGCCGGCGGCGCAGGCGACAAATTCCTTTGGGAATTCGATGCAACGGAATTGCACGGGCTGGAAGGGAGCCGATGGCCAGTTCGCGTTGTGTGCGGAGGCATCCATATACCACAGCGAGCCGTCTTTTTTGATGAGTCCCTGGCAGAACCAATAGTCGGAGGATGAACTGATGCTACGCCAATCGGAGTTGGTGCCGACGCGGACGGGTGTGGCGTCGAGGTTGGTATCGGTCACACCAGTGTAGATATGGGCGAAACGTCCCCAGGCCCAGAGTGTGCCGTCGGATTTGGTGGCAAACACCATCCAGGGGCCGAAACCGACGTCCGTCCAGTTGGTGTCCGGCGAAATTCTCATGGGCGCGGAGACCTGGTTGCTGTTCATGGCGTAGGTGGGATTCGGGTTATCGCCCCAATACCAGAGGGAGCCATCGGACTGCATGGCGACAGTTTCGAGAATACCGGCCCAGACTTTGGTCCAGTTTGTGCCGGAGCCGACCTGCATGGGAGCCGGTGCGCCCTTGATCCCGGGAATTCCAAGAGTGCCTGGCCAGTTGTCGCCCCAGGCCCACAGAGTTCCGTCCTTTTTGATCGCAAGGGAATGAATCCCACCGGCGGCCGCTTGCTTCCAATCATTGCCCGGAGCGGCAAGGGTCGGGGTATGGATACTGACGGGCCGAACGCCGGGACCGTGCACGCTTTCGCCCCAGGTCCAGAGCGTGCCGTCGGATTTGAGCGCGAGATTGTGGCTTTCAGCGGCGGAAATTGCGGTCCAGTTCGTGTCGAGGCCGATGCGGCGCAACGAGGTGGATTGGAGCCGGGATTTTCCGAGGCCCAGCACCGGCCAGCCGAGAAAGTCAGATCCCCACGCCCAAAGGCTGCCATCGGAGGCAAGGATAAGGCCGTGTCGCGCTCCCAGGCTGATGGCGGGCGTGCGGTTTCCGACGGGAAGATGAAAACGGTCGCCTTGATCGGAGCGCAGAAAGAAAATGACGATGATGGCCAGCAGGAGAATCCCAATCGCGGTGTAGTGAAGCCTGGGTGCGGGCCTGGGCATGGGAAACAGTTGCGCAAAGGGGCCGCGGGTGTCGAGGGGAAACCAGATTCCAGGTCTGAGACGCGCAGGTAACCGCACCAGAAAATAGGTGGCCTGATTTCTTGCCGGATTGCGCATTAGTAAATGACGGCGTTGGCGGCAAGGAATCCGCCAGCGGACGAAACATTCAACACCGAGAAAACTTTGGCAAGTGATCAGTCGAACCTAGAAGGGAGAAGGTGAGTTATGAATACGGCCATAATGACGCAGGCGTTAAAAGCATATCCGGAAACGAATGAAAGGTCCCGATGGGCCCGCTGGAGAGGGGCGGTGATGGCGTCGTTCCGGTCGCATCACAAGGACGAGAAACTGGAGCGGCTGATTGCGATTTACCGGACGCTGCCAGTGCAGACGCGGGAGGCAGCGGCGAATGCGGACGCGAGGGCCATGATTGAGGATGTTCGGGAGCAGGGCCGGGCAGGGCGCGTCTCCTGGGTGGAAATCGCGAAGGTCGAGCGGGCGGTGTTGAGCATGCTGTCCGGCGAGGATTTGCGGCGGTACGCCTGGGCATTGCGCGCGGAATTTCGGGAAGCGCTCAATGCCATGCCGTCAGGCCACGAGTTGGGCAAGGCGTATGACAACTCGAATCCGCCGGGCACAGATGCCGCCGACGAAAAAAGGCTCAAGGCGGACCTGCTCACATTGCAAGACAAGCTGCACGAGTTGTGCGCGTCGAAGCGCACCCAGGTGCGGGCGCGAAACCGGATCGCGTTTTCCACGGTGCTGATATCGGCGGCGGCGATTTTCATCACGCTGCAGCTCGACAAGATCCTGGGGATTGAGGACACGATTTTCTTCGACGTGGCCGGGGTGGGAATGCTTGGGGGCGTGTTCAGCACATTGCTGAGGATTCAGAAGTTCAAATTGGGCGGGAACCATGAGGCGGTGGCGCTGAGCCAGACGGGCAACCAGTTGACCGTGATACTCGCGCCGCTGATTGGCGGGGCGGGAGCGATGGTGCTCTTCGTGCTGTTGGCGGCGGGCGTGTTGAAGGGTTCGCTTTTTCCTGAGTTGCCGCTCATTCAATACAGCCCCACCACGGATGCGCTCGAGGAAATGTTCAAGGTGCACCTGGCCTCGTCCACCGAGGCGGCAAAGTTGTATCTGCTTTGTTTCCTTGCCGGATTCTCGGAACGGTTAGTGCCCGACGTGATGAGCCGGCTCGCGGCAATGGCGAGAAGGGACAAATAAGGGTGGGGGACCTCGTTGCGAGGAGTTGTCTGATACGAGAAATGGTCACGCCGCTCCCTCCAGCACCTCCAACGCCTGCTCATTCACCCAATCCCGCTCCGGAAATCCCCGTCCCCATTCCGCCGCGGTAACGTTGCGCGCCTCATGCCAGCGTGGTGTCTCACACCAATCCAGGTATTTCCGCATCGTGGCGCGTATGCCAGGCAAGGCGCCACGGTCCAGCAGCGCGCGTACTATCAGTGCGTCGCTCCTTTGTCCCATCTTCACGATCGCGTTGAACAACGGCGTGTGCCCGCCGAATCCGTCCGCGTCCACGAGCGCGCGGGCATTTACATCCGCGCCCTCCGCCAGCAGTAGATCGAAAATCTCCTGCTCGTCGAACTCGATCGCAAGATGCAACAATGTGGCTCCGTCAAGCGGCGTCCCGCACATGCCCCCGCGCCCGTTATCAACGCATCCCAGCGCCGACGGATAGATTTCGCGCAATCCGAACCGCCGGCTGATCAACGCGGGATCGCGCCGCAAATGCCGCTTCAAACCTGCAATGTCACCGCAATGAAATGCCGTGATCGGAGTTTCGGGAAATGAGTATCCGCGCTTTTTGAAAATCTCCAATATCTCGTGTTTCCCGGCTGGCTTGCGCGAATACGTCTAGAGCACCTGCTCAAGCGGAGCCAGGGGATTTCCCTTGGCATCTGACAAAGGAGCTCCCGCTTCGTCGAGAAATCGCAGCCCCGCCGAATTCAGCGTCTCGCATGGTCCCATGACGATACCGGGGGCCAGTTTGGCCCCATGTTCCAGCAACCACCTCGCGCATTGCAGGTGCCCCTTGAGCACGGCACGATTGAAGGCATGCTGGAAATCGCGGGCTCCAAGCTGGGCCGCGACCTTTACGATTTCCAGTTGGCCAATATTGGCCGCATGGCTCATCGGCGAACCCCAATTTCCGCTCCGCACTGCGATGTGCAGTAATTGGGGATTCGATTGCAGGACCCGCGCGACTGCCTCGCGATCGCCGGCGCGAATCGCTGTGTCGAGGAGCACGGCAAGGGGGTTGGTGTCGATCCGTTCCTTGAGTTCTGCCCAGTGCGAAAACCCGTATTCACGCGCGACGACCAGTTGGGCATCGCTCAAACGGAATTGCCCCGGCGCCAGATCGGACGCCGTGGCATTCTTGAATCCTGGGTGCCGCCGGCGGACACGATCAAGCGCCGCGGGAATTCCCTCGCGAAGCTCCTTTAACAATTGGCGCGCCTGGCGTTTAGGGACATCGAGATGGGGATGGGATGGAAGCCGTCGTGTTACAGTGCTCATAACCTTTCTTCTGTTGCGCCCGTCAGTCCGCAAATTCGGGCAGAAGTCAGGTTAATATCGTTTTCCAGCACCGGTGGGCTGAGCCCATTTCCGCGGACAGGTTGCTCCCGGTCAGCAATCCAATACTGACATAATTCATTAGACGAGCAACAAGAATTGAGACGCAAATCCCAGGCCGGTCGGCTCCGCAACGCCGCGGTGTGCAGCAAAACAAAAAGCACGAGCCCTCTCGGGCCCGTGCTTTTCAATTCTTCTCTTCCGATCAGGTCGCCGGAACCATGTCCTTCCCGGTCCGCCAACTGTTCAGGAACGATGACGCTTCGGTCAGCTTCTTCTGCAGGCTCTGCACTTCGCGGGCGCCATCGGCGGCGAGTTGCCGCGCTTCATCGCGCTCCTTCTCGGCCCGGGCCAGCAATGCCTTGAAAGGCTCGACCGCAGCGCGGGTTTTCTTCTCCGCCTCCGCTTCCCATTGCGCTTGCGCCGCGAGTTGGCGCGCTTCCGCCTGTGCGGTCATCTGGGCAACCAGATCCTGCTCACGCTGACGCGCGCTGGCCTGGGCGGTTTCTTCCTTCTGCCGCGCTTCGAGATTGAGGCGGGTTTCCACCGCCCGCACGCGTGCCTCGGCCTGGCGTTCCCATTCCTCTTCGCGGGTGCGCAGGTCCGACGCCCATTGCTTCTGCAATTCTGTTTCGCGCGCGTTGATCTTGATGGCCAATTCCTGCTCGCGCTGCTTGAGCTTGGCCTGGAAGCCCAGGTCCGCCTGCTGCAATTCCTGTTTCGCGCGCGCATCGGCCTCGCGGGACTGGGCCTCGAACTGCCGCTCCAGCTCGGACTCGCGCCGGCGCAGTTCCTGTTCCGCCTGCGCCTGGATTTCGCTGATGCGCACTTCGCCCTGCGCCTGCAATTGCTGCTCGCGTTGCTTGAGCTTGAACTGCGCGACTTCCTCGCGCTGCTGCACTTCCTGTTTCCAGCGCGCGTCCACTTCGAGGGCGCGGCACTCGAGTTGATGTTCCAGGTCCGCTTCGCGGCGGCGCGCTTCCTGTTCCATCTTGTTCTGCGCTTCCACCAAACGCGCGTCAAACCCAAGAGCCAACTCCTGCTGGCATTGCTTCAATTGCCGTTCAAAATCCTCTTCCCGCTGGCGCATGGTCTTGTTGAATTCCAATTGCTGCCGCTCCAGCCGGTGCTTCTCCTGGCGCGTCGCCTTCTCCAGGTCGCGCGCCGCTTCGTCCTTCACGTGCGCGAGCTTCGTCGCAAACGCCTCCGCCTGCTGCTTCAATTCCGATTCCGCCTTGTCGCGCGCGTGCAACGCTTCCTTCAGGTCATGCGTCAACTTCGCCGACGCCTCGACCGCCGCCAATTCGGCATTGGTCGCCTGCCGCCGCGCCTCGAACACCTGCGCTTTGGATTCCTCGGACACTTCCATCAGTTTCTTGTGATGCGATTGCATCATCGACGTGCGCTCCGCTTCGGCCGCCGCCCGCTGCTCGTCCAGCTCATGGGTCAACTCGGTGATGCGATCCGACCACGCCTTCTGGCGCATTTGTACCTGGCGTTCGATCTCCGTCTTCTGCAGGTCGCGCAGCGCGTCCTTCTCCAGCACGGTGCGATTCAGCGTATCCGCCATGCCGGCCAGCTTGGCCACCCATTCTTCTTCCGTGCGCCTCAAGTGCTCGGTGTGCCCGCCCTCCTTGCGCTTCAATTCCTCCTCATACCGGGCAATGGCATCTGCCACCTCCTGTTGCGCGGCCAACTGCACGGCTTCCTTGTCCGCCAGCGCCTTTTCGGTTGCGGCTTTGGCCGCCGCCAATGCCCGGTCGCGCGCGGCGATCTCTCCCGCCGCGGCGGTGGCCATCCGTTCCGCGCGCAGGATCTTGTGCCGGCCCGCGCGAATGTAGAGCGTGTGCAGATGCTGGCCCAGGAAGCCAAGACGATGCTGCGCGCGTTTCTCTTCAGGATGAAAGATCGTGGAGAAACCGATTTCCACCAATAACGTCGGCAGGAACGCGACAATGAACGCCAGCACCGGGTAAACCCAGATGCGCACCATGCTGATCTGGTCCGTATACAGGTCCCCGCGCTCCTTGGCCGTCGACTTGATCGACACCGGCCGCTGGCCAAAAATCAAACCGCGAACAATTTCCACTGTGGTTGCGATGCGGTGCACCTGGGTGTTCTTGATGGCCGCTTCCCGGGCTTCGTAAAGTCCTTCCGCCCGCTTCTCGCATTCATCCAGGTCCGCGCGAATTGCGTCGACCCTCTGCGCCGCCGTTTCGAACTGCTGGTTGATCTGCTTCTCCTCCGAAGCCCAGCCGGTGGCCAGCGCCGCCTGCGATGCCAGCAGCGCCTCGCGCTTGCGGTCTGTTTCCTCGCGCTTGCTCGTGGATCGGCTGCCGAATTCCAGGCGCAACTGATGGGCCTCGTTCTCCACCTGCGCCAGGCGTTCCCGCCGCTGCGTGTTGACGGTGGACAATTCCGTTTCCTTCGATGCGATCTGCGCATCCATAGCCGCGAGCGACGCGGGCTTTAGGATCGTATTCTCCTCCTGTTGCGGCGGCGCGCCCGGATCAACCGGCTGCCGCATCAACTGCCGCTCGAGAAAATTCGCGTTGTCATAGGCGGCCTTGTCCTTCTTGTACGCCGCCAGCTTGTTGTTGTAATCGGTGAGCTTCGCCTTGTAGGCATTCTCGATGCGCGCCTCCTCGGCGTTCCATTTCGCTGCCCGGGCCACCTCGGTTTCGCGCCGCGTGCGCAACTCCGCAAGATCCCTGGTGATCTGCGCCGCGTCCGCGTCATATTGCTTTGCGATCGCCGTCTCCCGCGCGTCCACGTCGGCCAGTTCCTTCCTCTGATAATCCGTCAGCGAAATCGCATCCTGCCGCGCGTCCTGGTTTTGCTTGAGCGAATCATCGAGTTCCGCCTTTGCCCTGGCCTTCTTCGCGTCGAGGTCCGCGAGCCTGTGATCGCGGTCCGCTTTCTTCCCCTCGATGGCCGCCAACTGTGCATTGAGCTGCGCGATCTTGACCTCCTCCTTCGTTGCCTCATCGAGGTACTGGCTGGCCGGGGCCAGGGCAATCCCCATTTCGTAAACCGCCATGTCCTTGACCAATTGGAACGTCAGCAGGCAAATCAGCGGCAACCCGCAGGTGATCATCACAAACTTCTGCCAGCCGCGGCGCGACGCAGTCCAGATGGCCAGCGGCAGCTTGAGCATTTCCACCGCAAGGATGGTGGCACCGATCGGTCCGATCCCGAAGAACGTCACTCCCATCCCCTTGGGCAGACAGACCACCTGCTGGTATTTCCAGCCGGTCGCGAGAATCACGAACTCCGTGACTGTCGCCATCACGAGCAATGGCAGCGTGAGGTATGAAATGCGTTTGCCTTTCAAGGCCTGCCACGGGGCAAACCCCGCGGCCTGCGGAGCGGTGGGGGAATTGGAATCCTGCGGATTCGTCGAGTCGGAATTTGCCATAAACAAAACTGGTATTGCCGATTAGTGACCGTTCGAAGTCAGGCACTTCCCGGAGCATCGTGCATGCCAGTGGACCGGTGGGGCAGGGGAACTGTCTTCCTGCGCGAGACAGCCGCATATAGAAGCAACGCGAAAAAATTATCCTCCCAGGTTCGTCTCTCGTCGTAAGTGCCGTGACTACCGCAGGCAATGAAAATCAGGACCAGCCGCGCCGAACAAGGGGTATTATGGACCAAGCCTCTTGAAATAGTACACTCCGCCCCCGATTCGCCCCGTTTTCAGACACTCCACCTACGCAGCGGCTCCGCCTTGCGCGGCGCCTTACATTCCTATCGGAAAACGGCATTGAAACTTGAGGACCGGGCCATGCGCGCAATATTCCGGACTTTTCTCGCCCTGAACTTTAGCCTTCCGCCTTTTTCCGTTCCTCCTATTCGTGATGATTCGTGTGCATTCGTGGTCGAGCCGCCTACTTGCTGATAAGCTTCCAATGCTGGCTCGTCGCCCCGCTGTTCGCCAGTTGCTCCATTTGCGTCCCCGACGTGGTGCTCCCCCCGGGATTCGACAACGCCAGCCCGCTCTTCCGATTGAGGAACGTGTAACTCCCGTCGCTGTTCTGCGACGGCTTCCACTGGTCATCTTGCGAAGTCCCGAACGACCACTGGACGATTTTCGCCCCGCTCGCCGTCGAAGCGCTCTGCACCACCGCGTCCTTGCCGCTGTTCACGCTCGTGATCTGATAATACCCGCTGTCCGTGGCGGCAAACTTCCACGTCGATGCCGTCGCGTTGTACGCCATCTGCACGACCGCCGCGCCATTCGCCGTGGACGACCCCGCCACCGTCAGCGCCAGCGCGCTGGCCACGTTTTGCAATTCATAATTCCCCGAGAAACTGCCGTTCACCGTCACCACAAACGTATCCGAACTCGCCGTCCCGCAGGAATTGATATACTTCGCCGTGTAACTTGCGCTGCCCGTGATTCCGGTGATCGTCACCTCACGCGTCGTCGCCGTGAAGCCATTCGGCCCCGTCCAGCTCCACGATCCGCCCGTGGTCGGCTGCGGCCCGAACTTCACGGTCGCCCCCGAGTTGACCGTCACCGTGGACGTCTGCTGCCACGCCGCGCCGTTCACCTGCACGTAGGGCGTGATGGTGGTCGGCGGACATCCCCCGCCGTTGCTGCCGCCCGAGAACGGCTTGAACGTGGTCGTGAACTGAAAACTGCTCTGCGAAACACCGCTGCACGTCGCCGACGCAGTCGTCTGTCCCGGGCAACCGCCGTTGTCCCGGCCCGCCGACCAGAACGCCAGCATGTTCACGTAACTCGCACCCTGCGCAAACGACAACACCTGCCCCGCGTTGCTCAGCGTGAAAATTTCTCCCGCGCTGTCGTTCTGTCCGATCATCGGCGTGATGCCGATGTTCAGTCCGGTCTGGCCGTGCGTGGCCTGCGCCGCGCTGGTTGCCGCCGATCCCATGGAACTGTTGGCGCCGCCGTAATCCATCGCCATCACATTCACGCAAAAAATATTCACGCCCGCCGACTTCGCGTTGTTGATCACATTGATCCCGTCCTGCGTCAGTCCTGATGTCAACACCGGCAGCGTGTAGCTCACGCGGAGACCCGGGTATTTCGCCTGCAGCTTGGCCGCTGCCTGGTTGCGCCGCGCCACCGACGCCGAGTCCGCGATCCAGCTTCCCTCCACATCGAAATCAATCCAGGTCAGGCTGTAGGCATCAATCACCTGGGAATACGCTGTCACCAGCGAGTTTACGTCCGTAATCACCACGTCAATTGGCGTCCCATCCGCCCCGCCGAACGATACGCCCACATCGCCGCCTGCGTTGCGCAGGCTCTGGATGTCGCTCAACATGAAACCCTGGTTCACCGGCGTCACACCGCCCCACATCGGCGCGTTCCCGCCGCCTGCCACGATGAACGCCAGCATGAAATACTTCTGGCCCGTCTGGTTGTAACAACCCGTCAGCGAAAATGTCGGGTACAACGACGTGTCCACGTACGGCGCGAAAACTTTGCTCGGCAGCGCGCCAAACACCGCCGACACACTTGTCGACGCCAGAAGAACCGCGGTCATCAATCTTTTTAGAGTATTCATGGGGCAGGGGACTGGTTTGGTTGTTTCGAACTGGAACGACGCTTAACGACTGCAGGGAATCGCGCCACCGCGACGCCCCGGTTCAATCAGGCGACACGCCGACTGGCTTTGCAAACGGGCTGATGATCCAAGTGTGCCAGATTCCCCGCCTCCCCCACTATCGTCCTTTTATATGACATTTCGTTTTGGCTCCGGTCCAGCTCACGCCGATCCAACAACCCCGCCCTCCGAATCCAAGCCACGGGTAGGGCGTCGCACTCCGTGCGCGCCGCCCTGGTGGCTTCCTTCAACCTGGTCCATCCGAAGGAAACCCCAGCACGTCGATCCACTGTTTCCCAAGACCGTCAGGTCGAGCTCCGTTAAACACGCAATACGCAACACGCACTACGCCCGTTCACGGCTTGCCCCAACCCGTCCTCTACCTCCAAAGTAATCACAAGTGGCAAACGAGACCTACATCGCGCTCCTCTACAGCATCGGCATCGCCGGGGGCAAAAGATTGATCATGGCCCAGTGGCGCGCACTGATGGCCGACATCGGTTTGCAAAACCCGCGCACCGTAATTGCCACGGGAAATGCGCTGTTCGAAACCGCCAATACCGACCCACGCGATCTCGAAGCCAGGCTCGAGCACGCGTTCGCCCGCCGGTTTGGTCGGCAGGTGGACACCATTGTCCTCTCTGCCAGTTCATTTCGGCGATTCATTCGCGCCAATCCCTTCCCAAAAGAGTCCCGCCGCGATAGAACACGAGTCCTGGCGCGGATCATGCGCGAGCCATTGGCGAACGATTCCGCCGTCGCATTGTCGCCCTATCTGACCCACGGCGAGCGCGTCAAAGTGGTTCATGGCCATCTCTGGATGCACTTCCCCCAGGAACCGGTTCGTTCCCGTCTCATCCGCGTCCTCACTTCCGAGCGGCTCGACATCGGCACGGTGCGCAATTGGAATACATTATCCCGCCTCAACGAACTGCTGTCCGATGTGGATTCCGTTTGAGGCCGGTTCCCGGCAAAAAATTCGCGCCAATTCGCGTCAAAGTTCCCATTCGTGTTTATTCGTGTTCATTCGTGGTTGAAAGTCTTTCCTTCATAAGCCCGTCGCATCCTCCACCTCTTCCCGCCCCCTCCATCACTTTCGCTCATGCATAAAATTAACCCGCCCTAATTCGTGAAAAATTTCACAAACTTTCTTGCCCCGGTCCCCCTTCCTTACTAGCTTCTGCCTTGGACGGTCGTGGTGCTCCGTCCCCGGCGATTGTTTGTCGGCGCAGATTTTATTCCGAAAATAACCGGAAAAAACGGTTGACGCGGGATGCCCGATGTTAAAAATCACGGTTCTCGTGCCGCTCAGGTCGCACGCTCATTTTCGCGCCGGGCATTTTTTGCGGTTGGTTGAACAAGATTTGTAAAGATGTCTGACATCTTCCCGAAGTGGACGAATCGGTTGCCGCTCATGATCATCGTGGGCTCCCTGCTCGTGGGCACCGCGGTGACTGCCGGCTGTTGGTATTACATGACCAACAAATACGCCAATGTCGGCTACATGCCGGTCCAGCCCGTCGCCTTCTCCCATTCCATCCACGCCGACCAGCTCGGTCTCGACTGCCGTTACTGCCATAACGCCGTCGAAAAATCCTGGTATTCCAACATCCCGGCCAGTTCCGTCTGTATGAACTGCCATAACCAGGTGCTCAAGGACGATCCCAAGCTTGCCCTCGTCCGCGAAAGCTTCGCCACTGGCAAGCCCATTCCCTGGGTGCAGATTCACAAGCTGCCCGACTACGTCTATTTCAACCACTCGGTCCACGTGAACCGCGGCGTCAGTTGCGTCGAGTGCCACGGCCAGATCAATCACATGGACGAAGTCCACCAGGACAAGCCTCTAAGCATGGCCTTCTGTCTCGATTGCCATCGCGATCCCGCCGCCCACCTCCGTTCGCCTGACAAGATCACCGATCTCGACTGGAAGCCGGAGAGCGCCCAGAAGCAGCGCGCGGATGGGGAAAAATTTGTGCACGACTGGAAGGTTGAGTCCCTCCAGAACTGCTCCGCCTGTCATCGATGAAAACCATTCCTCCACCTTGCCCGGTGCCGGACACCGGCCCCAAGTATTGGCGCAGCCTCGATCAGCTCGCCGACACGCCGGAATTCCGTGAGTGGGCGGAACGCGAATTTCCCGCAGGCGCAGGCGAACTGACCGATCCCGTCACGCGCCGCAGCTTCGTCAAGCTCATGTCCGCCTCGTTCCTGCTCGCGGGCGTGGGTGGACTCGCCGGCTGCCGCCGTCCGATCGAGAACATTTATCCGTTTTCCAAGATGCCCGAGGGCTACGTCCACGGCGTGCCCAAATACTACGCCACAGCCCGGCCCACCCGCCGCAGCGCTGTTCCGCTCCTCGCGAAGTCGAATGACGGCCGCCCCACCAAGCTCGAAGGAAATCCTCATCATCCCGACAGCAATGGCGGCACCGATACTTTCACGCAGGCGTCGATTCTCAACCTTTACGATCCCGACCGCGCCATCCGCTTCGCGCAGGACGGCAACAATGCCACCCCAGAAGCCGCCCGCGATGCCCTGAGCAAGATCGCGGCTGACGCACAATCCAGCGGCGGCAAGGGTCTCTGTTTCCTCGCTGAACAAAGCAGCTCACCCTCGCGTCTCCGCCTCCAACAGGCGCTCGGCGCCAAGCTGCCCCAGGCCAAGTGGTACGAGCACGAGCCCGTCGATTTTGACATCAATCGCGAAGCCGCATCGCTCGCCTTCGGCCGGTCCGTCAAACCGTATTTCAAAATCGACCAGGCCAAAGTCATCGTCTCGCTTGATTGCGATTTCATCGGCTCGGAAGAGGACGCCTACATCAACATCCGCCGGTTCGCCAAGGGCCGTAAGCTCGAAAAGAAGGATGATTCGATGAGCCGCCTCTACATCGTTGAGGCGCTCATGTCCCAGACCGGCATGAATGCCGATCATCGCCTCCGCCTCCCGGCCAGCGCTGTCATTCAGATCGCCGCCTTGCTCGCCGGTGAAATCTTGAATCAATCCGGCCAGTCCGATGCTTCGCTCGCCTCCGCCATCGCCAAGCTCGTCGATCAACGAACCATTTCCGACCTCAACGCGCAACTCAAGCCCACCGACGCCAAATCCGCCCGCAAATGGAGCGCCGATTTCATCAACAAATGGGCTGCCGAATGCGCCCAGGACCTGCTCCGCCACCGTGGTCGGAGCCTCGTCCTCGCTGGTTATCGCCAGCCGATGGCGGTCCATCTGATCGCCCACGCGCTCAACTCCGCGCTCGGCAATATTGATTCCACCGTCGTTTTCCACGAAGTTCCCGCGCCCAAGAACGGCAATATCGCCGACCTCGCCGGCGCGCTGAACTCGGGGCAGGTTGACACGCTCGTGATCCTCGGCGGCAATCCCGCCTACACCGCGCCCGTCGATGTCAAATGGGCCGATGCCCAGGCGAAGGCGAAGACAGTCGTCCGCCTCGGCTATTACGAGGACGAATCATTCCCGGCCAAGGGCTGGAACCTGCCGCAGGCGCACTTCCTCGAATCCTGGGGCGACGCCCGCACCGCCGATGGCACCATCGTTTCCATCCAGCCGCTCATCGAACCGCTCTTCGGCGGCGTGACCGACCTGGAAGTCATCGCCCGGGTCGGCGGCCTCGACAAGACCACTCCCTACGACATTGTCCGTGAGACTTTCCAGGCCGGCACGCACGGCGGTGAAGAGGATTGGAAGCAATTCATCCACGACGGCTTTCTCGCGAATTCCGCCTATCAGTCTGCCTCCGTCCGGCTCGACGCCTCGGCTGTCACGCAGGAACTCGCTTCCGCCGAAGCCGTGACCGTCCCCGGCAAGGACAAGCTCGAAGTTATTTTCCACCGCGACTACCGCGTGGACGACGGCAGCTTCAACAACAATGGCTGGCTCCAGGAACTCCCCGATCCCGTCACCAAGATGACCTGGGAGAATACCGTCCTGATGAGCGTCCAGACCGCGAAGGACCTCGGCCTCTACATCCATAACCGCGAGAACAACCGCCTCATGGTTCCGCTGGTGAAGATTACCGTGGACGGTCGTGACGTGGTCGGTCCAGCCTGGATTCAACCCGGACAGGCGGACAATACCATCGGCCTCGCGCTCGGTTACGGCCGCTCGAATACCGGCCGCGTCGGCCGCAATTCCGGCTACAACGCATACTCCGTCCGCAGCACCAGGCATCTTCATTGCTCGATCGGCGCCAAGCTGGCGGCCACTGGCGAAAAGCATCATCTCTCCACCACCCAGGACCACTGGTCCATGGAAGGCCGCCCGATCGTCCGCGAAGCCACGCTCAAGGAATTCCAGCAGCATCCCGATTTCGCGGATTCGCTCAGCATGGAAAAGCCAACGCCCTTCGCGCCGCTTTATCCCAATCCTTTCGACGAAGCCAAAAAGACCGGCCACCACCAATGGGGCATGGTCATCGACCTCAACTCCTGCGTTGGCTGCTCCGCCTGCATGACGGCCTGCCAGAGCGAGAACAACGTTCCCATCGTCGGGAAATATCAGGTCGCCAACAACCGCGAGATGCACTGGCTTCGCCTCGACCGCTATTACACCGGCGATGTCGAGGATCCGCAGGTGGTCACGCAGCCCATGCTCTGCCAGCATTGCGAAGCGGCGCCCTGCGAAAACGTTTGCCCGGTCAATGCCACCACGCACGACCAGGAAGGCCTCAACGTGATGGTCTATAACCGGTGCGTCGGCACCCGTTATTGCTCCAACAACTGTCCGTACAAGGTCCGCCGCTTCAACTTTTTCGATTACAATCGCCGCTCGCTCGAGCAGCTCCAGGGGCCGGTTTATCCGACGCCGCTGACCTCGAAGTCCAACGGCGAATGGGATCTGCTCCGCTGGTTCCGCGATCCTGACCGCGGCACGAAACCGGCCGATGAATGGGACATGCTCAAGCTGTCCAAGAATCCGGACGTCACGGTCCGCATGCGCGGTGTCATGGAGAAGTGCACATTCTGCGTGCAGCGCATCCAGGCCGCCGAGATCACGCAGAAGGTCAAGGCCGGCGCTTCCGGCGATGTCACGGTCCCGAACGGTTCGTTCAAGACCGCCTGCCAGCAGGCCTGCCCGGCGGAGGCCATCGAGTTCGGCAATATCGCCGATCCCGAAAGCCGCGTCTCGCAGCTCAAAGCCCAGTCGCGAAATTATTCCGTGTTGGAATTTCTCAACACCAAGCCGCGCACGACCTACCTCGCGCGCGTCCGCAATCCGAATCCGGCCATGCCTGATGCCTACGATCAGCCCGAGAGCACCGTTGAATTCAAGCAGCACAACGGCGGGTCCGAAGCCGGTCCTGCCGAAATGGGCGCGAAGAAAGGAGCTGAGTAATGGCTGAGCCCCTTTCCACAGTCCAGGTTCAGCAGCCGTCCGGCGCCAGCCAGCCGTTGGCCATCTACGCGCCGCCGCCAGAGCTCCGTCGCGAGCCGCTGGTCCAGAACGAGCGCGGCATCGGCTGGATTTCCGATGCCATCGCCGGCGTCGCCGAGGGCAAGACCCCGCTTTGGTGGTGGATCGCTTTTCTCCCGAGCGTCATCCTGATGACCGTCTGTTTTTCGATGATTCTTTACCTCATGTCGGTCGGCGTGGGTGTCTGGGGTCCGGGTCATCCCGTCATGTGGGGCTGGGCGATCATCAACTTCGTCTGGTGGATCGGCATCGGCCACGCAGGCACGCTGATTTCGGCAATTTTGTTCCTGCTACGCCAGCGTTGGCGCACTTCCATTAACCGCGCCGCCGAAGCCATGACGATTTTCGCCGTCATGTGCGCCGGTATTTTCCCGCTCATTCACATCGGGCGCATCTGGTTTGGTTGGTGGCTGTTCCCCATCCCGAACATGTACGGCATCTGGCCGCAGTTCCGCTCGCCGCTGATGTGGGATGTGTTCGCGGTCTCCACCTATTTCACGGTCTCGCTCCTGTTCTGGTACATGGGACTCATTCCCGACCTCGCCGTGATGCGCGACCGCGCCACCAGCACGCTGCGCAAGTTTTTCTACGGCCTGTTCTCGCTCGGTTGGACGGGCTCGAACCGCCACTGGAGCAACTACGAGAAGGCCTACCTGATCCTCGCCGGCCTCTCCACGCCGCTGGTGCTGTCCGTGCACTCGATCGTGTCCATGGACTTCTCGGTGTCGCAGCTCCCCGGCTGGCATACCACGATCTTCCCGCCGTATTTCGTGGCGGGCGCCGTGTTCTCCGGTTTCGGCATGGTGCTGACGCTGTTGGTGCCGCTGCGCCGGTTGCTCAAGCTCGAGGACATCATCACCGTCCGGCACGTGGAACTCATGTGCAAGGTGACGCTCGCCACCGGTTCGATCGTCGGCTACGCCTACGCGATGGAGTTCTTCATTGCCTGGTACAGCGGCAATCCCTACGAGCGCTACGCCTTCATCAACCGCGCCGTCGGCCCCTATGCCTGGGGTTACTGGATCATGATTTCCTGCAACGTCATCACGCCGCAGCTTTTCTGGTTCAAGAAGGTCCGCACCAACATGGTGCTGGTGTTCATCCTCTCGATTTTCGTGAACATCGGCATGTGGTTCGAACGGTTCGTCATCGTGGTCATCTCGCTGCACCGCGATTTCATGCCCGCGAACTGGGGTTACTTCCGCCCGACCTGGGTGGACATCCTCACTTATATGGGCACGTTCGGATTGTTCTTCACTTTCTTCCTGCTCTTCCTCCGCTTTGTGCCGATCATCGCCATCGCTGAGGTCAAGGGCGTGACCCCGCAGGCCGACCCGCATCATCCGCTGGGCGGCGCGAAAGGAGGGCACCACTGATGGCTGCCGCTTCCTCAAGATCCTACGGCATCATCGCCGAGTTTCTCACGCCCGCGGACATCATGCACGCGGCGGAGAAGGTCCGCGACCTCGGCTTCCGGCGCTGGGATGTCTTCACGCCGTTCCCCATCCACGGCATGGACTCGGCCATGGGCATACGGAATTCCAAGGTCGGCTGGTTCTCCTTCCTCGGCGGGGTGACCGGTTACACCAGCGGCATGCTGATGATCTGGTGGATGAACGCGGTGGATTATCCGATTCTCATTGGCGGCAAGCCGATGTTCAGCCCCTACGGCGCCTTCCCGCCGTGCTACGAACTCACGATTCTGCTCGGCTCCTTCGGCGCGCTCTTTGGCATGCTGTTCCTCAACCGCCTGCCACGGCTGCATCATCCGCTGCTCAAGCACCGCCGCTTCGCGCTCGCGACGCACGACCGCTTCTTTCTTGTGATCGAAACCAGCGATCCAAAATATTCCGAAACCGAAACCCGCAAGCTGCTCGAGTCGCTCGGCAGCAGGCACATCGAATTGGTGGAGGAATAGGCATGCGATATTTCCTGCTCATCTTTGCGCTCTGCTGCATCGTGGTGTTCGCCGTTGCCGGCCGTCGCGGCAGCCTTTCGCGCCGTCCGCCCATTGAGCTGTTCCCGGACATGGTCCGCCAGCCGAAGCTCCGTCCTCAGAACGTCAACGCCAGCTTCCCCGACGATCGCTCCTCGCGCCCGCCGATTCCCGGCACCATCGCGTGGGGAGACGACCATTACCAGGATCTGCCGGTCAACACCGGCCGCGTCCCGGGCACGACCAATTTCGTGGATGTCATCCCGGTGCCGGTCACCGCGCAATTGCTCGCGCGCGGCCAGCAGCGCTTCAATATCAATTGTTCGCCCTGCCACGGCGCCCAGGCTGACGGCAAGGGCATCACCACCAAGCTCGGCATGACAGTCATTGCCAACCTGCACGACAAGCGCATCGTCGAAATGCCGGACGGCGAAATCTTCAACACCATCACCTACGGCAAGAACAACATGGGCGCTTACGGTCCGAACGTCGTGGTCGAGGACCGCTGGGCCATCATCGCTTATCTTCGCGCCCTCCAGCTCAGCCAGTTGGCCACCATCGACGATGTGCCGCCGGCCATGCGCGCCAAATTGAACAAGCCATGAGTTCCTCATCCTCATCGTCTCTCTACGCCGGGCCGCCGCTCGATCTTGCGAAGTGGCGTTCGCTGCCCACGCTGCTGATCGTTATTGGCGGTGTGCTGGCCGCCGTCGGCGCTTTCGTCAATTACCAGGAGTTCAACTACGCCTGGCTCACGGCCTTCATGTTCTTCCTCAGCATCGGCCTCGGCGGGCTCATCCTGGTGATCCTGCATCACCTCTTCGACGCGGCTTGGTCGATTCCCATCCGCCGCACCTGCGAACATCTCGCCAACCTGCTGCCCGTGATGGCAGTCATGTTCATCCCGATTGCCGCGAATGTGCTGTTCGCCGATTCCAAGCACCAGATTTACCACTGGATCGCCATGATCAAGAGCGGCGAGACCGACCACTCGCTCTCTTCGAAATATCCGCTGTTCACGGTTCCCAGCTTCTTCATGGTGGCAGTCATTAATTTCGTGGTCTGGACCATCCTCGCGCGCGGATTGCGCAATCTCTCTTTGGCCCAGGATAAGACCGGCGCTCCCGAATACACCGTCAAGATGCGCCGTTACGCTGCGGTCGGCGTGTTCCTCTTCGCATTCACGCTCACGCTTGCTGCCATCATGTGGATGAAGGCGCTCCAGCACGAGTGGTTCTCCACGATGTATGGCGTTTATTATTTCGCCGGCAGCGTGTGGCTCACGATATACACCGTCTACGCGCTCACCGCGCTCTTTAAACGCCAGGGTTACCTGCGCGAGGTCGCCACGAAGAAGACCTTCTATTTCATCGGATCGTTGATGTTCGCGTTTACCGTGTTCTACGCGTATATCACCTTCTTCCAGTATTTCATCATCTGGAATGCCAACGTCCCCGAAGAAGGTTTCTTCTACGTCATCCGCGAGCACGGCTCCTGGTTCGCGGTCTGTCTGGTCATCATCTTCGGCCATTTCTTCCTGCCGTTCCTCACGCTGCTGCGCATCGATATCAAGCTCACCGGTGTGATGATTGTCCTCGCGTTCTGGGCCTGGGCAATGCACTTCAATGACATGGCTTTCAACGTCCTGCCCGTGATTCATCCCGGCGGTTTCCCGTGGGCCTGGCTCTGGCTCGACCTCGCCTGCCTGGCCTTCATTGGCGGTGTGCTGACGAAGGTCTTCATCAGGAATTTCCTGGCCCACCCGGCCTTCCCGCTCAAGGATCCCCGCATCGCCGAGGCCATGGACGTATACGTCAAGCCGGACGAATATGTCCAGGCCGCCACAGCCCAGGGCATCGGCAACCGTCATGGAGGTGGCCATTGAACGCGAACACTCCCGCTGAAAAGAATTGTTCCTGCGGCCTTTGCGCCTACGTGGTCGCCATTCTCGGCTCGTTCCTCATCGTCGCCGGCCTTGTCTGGATCATGATGCATTTCACCCGGCCCCCGGCCTTGGGCGAAGAACGCGCCGATTTCCGCCGCAAGGCGCTCGCGGAAATCCGCCAGGCAAACGCGGAGGCGCTGAACAATTACGGCTGGCAGGACGCGGCCAAGGGCATCGTCCGCCTCCCGATCGCTGAGGCGATGAAAATCGTCGAGACCCAGTGGGGCGCGAATCCCGCTGCCGCCCGTTCCAACCTGATCGCGCGCGTCGAAAAGGCGACCTATGTGCCGCCTCCGCCTCCGCCCAAGCCGAGCTCGTTCGAATAAGCGGCCCGAATTTTAATGAGCGCGACCGTTTCCCAGGCGCAAGCACAGACAATTTCCCCCGGCTGCGGCATGACTGCTCCGGAGCCTTCCGCCGTCCAGGTGGACGCCTCCTGCCGCCCGCTGCTGCTGCTCTTCGTCAGCGCCGCCGCATGGCTGCTCGCCGCCTCGGTTATCGGCCTCATCGCCTCACTCAAGTTTCATTCTCCAAACATCCTCGCGGGCTGCCCTGTTCTTACCTACGGACGTGTTCGTCCCGCAGCCCTCGACGCGTTCCTTTACGGTTTCGCGCTCCAGGCTGGCATGGGAGTGCTGATCTGGATCAATTGCCACCTGGGCCGCGCGCGGCTGGCTGTTGCGCCCCTCCTCACCGCCGGATGGTTTTTCTGGAACATTGGCGTGACCTTCGGCGTGCTCGGGATTTTCGCCGGCGACAACACCGGCTATGAATGGCTCGAGATGCCTCGCTACGGTTCGGCCCCGCTGTTCTTCGGTTATGCCGCCATTGGCATTGCCGCGCTGATCAGTTTTCACTTCCGTTCCCGCCGCGAGCTTTACACTTCGCAGTGGTTCCTGCTCGCCGCGCTTTTCTGGTTTCCCTGGATCTACACCACCGCACGCGCGCTGCTGACCATCTGGCCTGTGCGCGGCACCATGCAATCGGTTGTCGACTGGTGGTACATCAACAACCTGACCGCGGTCTGCTTCGGTTTCGTTGGCCTCGGCGCGGCGTTCTATTTCGTTCCCAAGATCGTCAACCGCCCGCTCTACAGTCATTACCTCGGCATCTTCATTTTCTGGACGCTCGCGCTGTTCGGCTCCTGGGGATTTGCCCCCATCGCCGCTCCCGTGCCTGCCTGGATTCCGGCGCTCAGCACCCTGGCCGCGCTCCTGACCATCGTCCCCATGCTCGCGGTCGCCATCAACGTTCTACACACGCTTTGCGGCCGGGATCAGTCGACGAAAGGCAATGTCACGCTCTCGTTCGTTCTCTTCGGCGCCGCCGCCTTCGTCATCGCCGGATTGCTCAACGCTGTTTGCTCACTCGCCAATGTCAGCGAAATCACCGCCTTCACCTGGTTCGATCCCGCGCGCGTGCAGATTTTCCTGTTCGGCTTTTTCGCGATGACGATATTCGGGGCGATTTACTACATCATCCCGCGCCTCGTGCCCGCGGGTTCCCTGTCGCCGGGTCTCATCCGGCTTCACTTCTGGCTCGGCGCGCTGGGAATCATCCTTTTCGCCGGTCCGCTCCTCATCGGCGGCCTCAAACAGGGCAGCGATCTCAACAACGCCGGCCTGCCGTTCCTGAACGTGGTCCAGGGGACGCTCGGTTTTCTGCGCGCCAGCACGACGGGCGAACTGCTGATCCTGCTCGGCAATGCAATTCTGGTCCTGAACATCGTGGCCATGCTCGTGCGCGTCGGGCGCGCCTCGGCGACCGCCGCGTGGGCCGCCAATTCCCGAAAGGCGGAGGTGGCCTCGTGAGCCGCGGTCCTCTCCTGTTCCTCGCCAGCTTCTTCGCGCTCGCGACTTCCTGGCTCGGTTTCGTGCTCGTCCCGCAGTTGCAGATCGGCGGCCAGCAGCAGGTCGAAATCCAGGAAACCGGCCAGCTCTATCCCTCGCGCCGCCCCGGCATTGCCGCACAGGGTGCTGCCGTCTATCGCGCCAACGGCTGCTTCTACTGCCACACCGAACAGGTCCGTCCGATGGGCTTCGGCAGCGATGTCGAACGCGGTTGGGGCGGCCGCAAGAGCCGGGTCCAGAGCGTCGCGCAGGACTATCTCTGGGATCAGCCGGTGATGCTCGGCTCCCAGCGTGTCGGTCCCGACCTCGCCAACATCGGCCTTCGCCAGACCAACGCAGTCTGGCTGCTCGCCCATCTTTACGATCCCCAGGTCACCTCTAAAGGCTCGGTTATGCCGCCGTACCGTTATCTATTCAGGAAAGTCCCGCTCAAGGTCGGTGAAACACCTTCGCCCGACGCGCTCCCGGTCGACGCTGGCGCGCCCGGTTTGCAGGTGGTCCCCACCGATGACGCCAAGGCCCTCGTTGCCTATCTCCTGAGCCTGCGTTCGGACGTCATCCTGACCAACACGCCGCCGTGGCCGCCGCCCACCAACAGCGCGCCCGCCGCCTCTGCTGCCGCAGCTCCCACGAATTCCCCGGCGCCTGTCGCGCCCGCCAAATGAGCAACGAACCACGCCAAACCAATCCCGCCGTTGCGGACGAAGCCGAGCCCATTGCCGGCCGCGTTGCGACGCCGATCTGGTTGATCGCGCTGCTCATCCTGCTGGCTTACGGCGGAATGCTCTATCTCAATCAGCACGCCGGAGGATTTAATCCCGCGGTCTACCAGCCCTACGCGAGCATCGACGAAGTGATTGCGGCACAACCCATGGACCCGACTCAAAAACTGAAGGCCTTGGGCAAGCGCCTCTTCATTCAGGATTGCCAGGTCTGCCATCAGGCAACCGGTTTGGGAACTCCTGGGCAGTATCCTCCGCTCGTCGGTTCCGACTGGGTTAATGCTGCGGACCCGAACCGCATCATCCGCATCGTGCTCAACGGTGCGCAAGGCCCGCTCACTCTCAACGGACAGGCTTTCCACACCGCCGCCGTAATGATTCCCTGGCGCGATGCCATGAAGGATGAAGAAATCGCCGCCGTGCTCACTTATGTGCGCAGTGAGTGGGGCAATAAGGCCCCGGCCGTCGATCCCAAGGAGGTCACCGCCATCCGCGAGAAGATCAAGAACAACTCCCAACCCTTCTCCCCCGACGCCGACCTGTCGCATCTCGCCCCCGGCGAATAATCCCGGAGCGCGGATATCCCCATCCGCAGCGGCTACTGTAGACACCAGCGCGTTCGATCTTACCTCGGCATATTTTCCCCTGTTCCCTTCGACTCCTTCACATTCTTCGCGCGATCCTCACCCGTATTCCGCGAAACCATTGCATCCGAATCTTCCCTGTGCCTAAACTCCATCGCGGAAGAAATGCAAGAGAACCCGTTCATGGGGCGCGTCGTTCCGGCGACCGGCCCGGCCAAAAGACCGAAGATCCCCTGGATTATTGCCGGAGTTTTGGCCCTGCTCGCCGGGCTGTTTCTTGCGCTCTGGCTTGCCGCCCGCGTTGACCGCGAACAAATGGATGTCCTCCGCGCCGCGCTGGACGAGGCCACCACCAATCTCGCCAAAGCCACCGCCGAAAACCAGACCAACCGCGACCAAATCGCCGCGCTCCAGGCACAGATCGGCGATCTAAAAACCGAAAAGGACAGAACGGCGCAACAGGCCGGCTCGCTCGAAAAGGAAATGCGATCCGCCCTTGAGTCCCGGGACGTCACAATTTCCAACCTCAAAGGCAAGCTCACCGTCAACATTCTCGATCGCGTCATGTTCGACTCCGGTGAAGCCATCCTGAAGCCGGATGGCCAAGCCGTCCTGCAGAAGGTCGCCGATCTGCTGGCAAAACATCCCGAACTCAAAATTCACGTGATCGGCCACACCGATAATGTTCCCATTCGCGCCACCTTGCGCAGCCGGTTTGCCAGCAATTGGGAGCTCTCCACCGCCCGCGCGCTGGCCGCCGTTCATTTCCTCAGTGAACAGGCCGGCGTGGACTCGCGCCGCATGGGGGCCGTCGGCTACGGCGAGTTCCGTCCGATCGCGGACAATGCCACCCCCGAAGGCCGCGCCAAAAACCGCCGCATCGCCATCGCCATCCTCCCCGACGAACTCGCGGCCGCCGACACCATCACCGATTTGCCGCCCGCTCCCTCCACCAACACCATTTCCACCGCGTCTGCCGTCCCGGCTACCTCGACGCCTTAGGCTCCGTAATTCGCGAAGCGTATGGATTGCGGGAGCTTGCTTCCGCTTTCGTCCGCCGGACGGTCGATTTTCCCAGTCGCCTGTTGGCCGAAACCATTGATATATCAAAATGACTGTCCCCAAACTCATTCGTCGCCCGGGTGATGAAGATTCGAGCATTGATTACCGGCCTTCAGTGGAAATTCCCATCTTCCGCGCAGCCTCAGGATCAATTCTCCGCAGGACATTCGTAGCCACTTCTCGAGCCGATGGCTCTGAATCGTTCAGGAATCTGCTGACTGACGGCCCGGCAGATTTGGCTCTTCCCTCAAAGCAGGCGAGTGAAGCCATCGCGTCACTTCGGAGAATGGCATCGTTTGTGGTGGCTTCGAGGACGCGAATCAGCAAAGGAATGACCGCTTCCGGTGCTCGCTGGAATGTTCCCAACGCGAGTATGGCATCGTCCCGCACCGTGAACTCGGGATCATTCAGGCATTCGATCATTCGCGGCAGCGCCTCAGCCGCGCCGGGACCAATGCATCGCAGCGCATAAACGGCCACATAACGCACGTCTGCATCCGAGTCTCGCGTTTGCGCTACCAGGGCCGGCACTGCTGCTTTGGCCTCCGGTCCCAGGATCGCGATGCCATCGGATCCCCACCTGCGATATTGCGCGGCCAGGTCGCGAGCCATCCACCCACGCCACCATGGTGGAGTCAGCGGAATCAATTTCTTTCGCCATCGGGAATCTCTCATCCGCATCAACTCCAGGCAGCGTGGTATCGCATTGGTTCCGATCGCATGAACAGCGCTTTTCGCTTCATTCGCGGAATTGGGATTAAGTCCCGCTTCAGCTACCGCGTATTGCCGAAGCCAGAACGTCAGGGGCTTCCCGTGATACGACGGCTCGCGCGTGCGCATTTTGCACCAGTAAAGCAGACTTATGAGTACCGCGACAACGGCGCCCGCCAAAATCCACCCGCGCTTGCTCATATCCGGATTCTGCCCGAAACAAACCGACATCCAAGCACGTTCCGGCGCAGTTTCATTGACATCTCCGCCATAATCCGGATACTGCCAGCTTTCAGTTTGGCTGATGACATCCCGTTGTAACCTAATGAAACGGTCGCTCCCGCTCCTCCTAGCAAATCTCGTCCTGCTTGCTGTTTTTCTGCCCGGCAGATCCGCAAAAGCCGCCGATGCTCTTCTGTACGGAGTTATAAAGACGCAGCTCTATACGCAGGCGGTCAGTGCCGTTTCGGCGTCGCCGCTTCCTGCAAATGGTTTCGTCTTTGATGCTTTGGTGATCCCAACCACGAACTATTCGATAACCAACGCCATTCTGGGCACTCCCAGCAGCCAGCAGATACCGCTGCACCTCGTAACCAATGGCACCGCCCTGATTTTTCAACAGGCGTTCAGTTCCCAGTCAGCCATGGATGGCACCTACCCAGGTCCGAGTGCTGGAACGATCACCTATGGCATGACCATGTACGCCGTTCATGATGGTGTGCCCAACGGTAGCGCCAGCTACGCTCCCAGCTTTTTCGGGGCAAGCTATCCTCCGGTCCCGGAGCCAAACAATCTCCCTGCCGCTCAATCCATTGATAACACCCGCGATTGCACGTTCACATGGATCATCAACGGGAGCACCTCCGCCAACGATGGAGTGCAATTCGTCATCCGCGACTATTCGAGCAACAACGTTTTCTTCGCGTCGCCTTTTCCATTTACCTCCAATGCTCTGAACGGCCTTTCCGACACTGTCACCGTCCCATACTATTCGCTCCCGGCGGGCAGCAATCTGGTCGGAGATCTCACGATCGTTCGCGTTGCAGGCTCACCCAATACCAATGCCTATCCGGGAGCCACCGGCGCTGCGGCCCTGGCAATCAACACATCATTTCCCGTCGCCACCCGGCCGGCCGCCGTCCCGCCTGTCCTCCGATTCACGCAGAAGCACGCTCCTTTCCAGGTCAGTTATACCGGCGAAGCCAACCGGATTTACCATCTCCTCTCCGCGACGAATCTCGTCAATCCCGCCTGGACCAATCTCACCAATTTTTCGACTTCATCCGGCTCCTATACTGATTCGAACTCGCTCCACAACTCGCGCACCTTCTATCGCATGCAGGTCGGGCCGTAGCCTGCGATTTTGGCTCACACAAACTGTCCCGCTGCGTGTCCAGATGCCCACGCCCATTGAAAGTTGTAGCCGCCCAGCCACCCAGTTACATCTGCGACCTCACCAATGAAGAACAATCCCGGCACGCGCCGCGATTCCATCGTTTTCGATGACAGCTCTCCCGTGTCCACTCCGCCCAGTGTGACCTCCGCCTTGCCGTAGCCCTCGGTACCCGCGGGGCGGACTTCCCAGCGTTTGATTCGCCGCGCAATCTCCTCCATCTCCGCCGTCGTGTAACGGTTCATTGGCCGCGATGCCGCGTTCCGATCACACCAAACCTGCGCAAAGCGCTGTGGCCACACCTGCCCGAGCACCGTTTTCAATTCCTTGTTGCCTTGCCGATCCGCCGACAAAACCTCCGTCGCCGCCCGTCCCGGCAACAAGTCCATCCAAACCGGCTCTCCCGACGCCCAGTAATTCGATGCCTGCAGAATCGCCGGGCCGCTCAATCCGCGGTGTGTAAAGAGGAGATTCTCACGGAATTGCTGCCCGCCCGCTGTCACCACCGCGTCCACGGAAATTCCGCTGAGTTGACCGAATGCCTCCCGTTCCTTCGCGCCGAATACCAGCGGCACCAGACCTGGTTGAACTGACGTCAACTTCAGCCCGAACTGTTCCGCCACCTTGTGCCCAAATCCGCTCGCGCCCAGTTTTGGAAATGACAATCCCCCGGTCGCAATCACCAGCGAATCGCACCGCCACGTTTCCCGCTCCGTCTCAATCGCAAACTCCAGCGGCTTGGTTATCCGCGAAACGTGGCTGTTCAGTTGAATCCCCACGCCCGCCGCCGCGCACTCCGCCTCCAGCATTTCCACAATCGACCGCGAACTGAAATCGCAGAAAAGCTGCCCGAGTTTCTTTTCGTGATAGGCAATCCCGTGCTTCTCCACCATCGCGATGAAATCCGCCGGGCGGTACCGCGCCAGCGCTGACTTGCAAAAGTGCGGGTTGCCCGAAACATAGTTTTCCGGTCCCGCGTTTACATTCGTGAAATTGCACCTCCCGCCGCCCGAGATCAGGATTTTCTTCCCGAGGCGTTCCGCGTGCTCCAGCACCACCACCGATCGGCCCCGTTTGCCCGCTTCGATGGCCGCCATCAGCCCCGCCGCGCCGCCCCCGATCACCACCACGTCGCGCTTCATTCGGCGGCAGGACGCATCCCACCAATTCGCCCGCCATCGCCGGGATTTACCATTGCTTTACAATTTTCCGCCGCCCTGCACATCAGCTCTTTACATCTTTACAATTAATTGGAGACGCAAGCTAACCAATAACCCGGATGCGCCTATGAAAGCAAACCTGATCCGCCCGCTCCTTCGCGTCGCAATCTTCGCCGTGCTCTCGTGCGCCACGCCCGCGGCTCACAGCGATCCCTTGCTCACGTCCTGGCTGACCGCCTACTCCGGCAAATACGCCCGCGTTTACACGAACGACTCCATGAAAACCGCCGGCACCTCCGTCACCACCTGGGGCAATGGCACGGACAACCAGACTTCACCCGCTTACTGCGGCGTCCAGGAAGTTTACTCCTCCAGCAATTGGGTCTATCTCCGCTCCACCGGCCTCGGCAGCCATGTCATGGGCCCGTGGTACCTGAACTCCGGCCACACAACCATTTTCCCGAACCTTCCCATCAACACGAAAACGCTCTTCCGCATCCCGCGCAATCCCACAATCCCCACCACCAAATCCACGAACGGTCTCGGCGCGATCGGATATTTCGTTGACGGTGTTGCCATGTATAACAGTTGGGATGCCTACGCCTGGAACGGCTCCGCCGAGGCCAACAACGTTTCCGGCGCGCTCTGGTACCGCGATGCCTACGTCAACGAAGGCGCCACCTTCGATCCCGGCAATGCCCATCAACCTCAATCCGGTCAATACCATTACCACGCGAATCCACCGGCGCTTCGTTATCTTCTGGGTGACAACGTCAGCTTCAATTCTTCGACCGATACTTACAGCGAGGACACCAACCACCTTCATCACTCGCCCATCCTCGGTTGGGCTGAGGATGGTCTACCCATCTACGGTCCTTATGGTTATTCCAACCCCACCAACCCCGCCAGCGGCGTCCGCCGCATGGTGAGCGGTTACGTCATTCGCAATGGCAGCAATGGCACCACCAACCTCTCCTCCACCGGTCGCACCACCATCCCGGCCTGGGCCTCCCGCGCCACCGGCCACTCCACAACGCTCTCCTCCGCAGAATACGGCCCGTCCGTAAGCACCAGCTATCCGCTCGGCCGTTACATGGAGGACAACGATTACCTCGGCGACCTGGGAAAAACCAAGGGTGTTGATTTCGACCTCGACGAATACAACAGCCGTTTCTGCGTCACTCCGGAATTCCCTAATGGCACAAACGTTTATTTCGTCGCGATCGCCGCCGATGGCACTCCCGTTTTTCCGTACAACATCGGCCGCTGCTACTGCGGCAGTCCCACGGGCGGTAGCGTTACCAGTGTGACTGAGACGGTCACGACCAACATCCTTGCGGGACCAAACAGCAGCCTGACGCTCTCCAGCCCCACCAAACCCAGCTCCAGCACGGTCACCCTCGTGTGGGCTTCCGTCGAAGGCGGAACGTATCAGGTTCTGTGTTCAACGAATCCCGCGACAGGCTGGACGACAAACAAAACGGGGATCGCCTCCCAGGGAATCAACACCCAGACCAACCTCACTTCGACCAACACATTCGCCTTCTACCGCGTCGCACGCACCGCTTTGGCCACCTACGATTCCGTCAGCGGCGCCAGTGGGGGCAGCGGCATCCTGAGCGTCTCGCCCACCAGTGCCAATCACGGCACGACTTTCACGTTGACCATCAATCTTGACCCCTCGGTCTCTCCTCCGCCCCAAATGGCCCCGGTCAATAGCGTCACCGTAGGCTCGTACTCCGGAACCAGCCTGACCCATGTCAGCCAGACTCAGGTCACCGCGAGCATCACCCTTCCCAGCAACGCCACCACCGGCGCCCAAACCGTCACCGTCGTCTTCCCCGGTCCGCCCGGCAATCCCTCCCAAACCGTCACGTATACCCTCGCAAACGGTTTCACCGTCAACTAGTCCAACTTTGAAGCATCAAATCCGGATCTCAGTGCAGATCCAGGTTCTGATCCGTCACCGCTCCCTCACTCGCCGAGGTCACCAGATGCGCGAACTTCGCCAACACCCCGCGTGTATAACGCGGCTTCGGCGCCTTCCATGCCTTGCGGCGCGCCTTCATCTCTGACGCCGGGATTCCCAGTGTGATCTGGCGCTTTTCCGCGTCAATCACGATCGTATCTCCCTCCTTCACCAGCGCGAGCGGTCCGCCCACGTGCGCCTCCGGAGTGATATGTCCCACCACAAATCCGTGCGTCCCGCCCGAGAACCGCCCGTCCGTGATCAACGCCACTTCCTTGCCCAGGCCCTTGCCCATGATCGCGGACGTTGGCGCCAGCATTTCGCGCATGCCCGGGCCGCCCTTTGGCCCTTCGTAACGGATCACCACCACATCGCCCGATTTGATTCCGCCATCGAGAATTCGTTTGAGCGCCTGTTCCTCGGAATTGAACACCCGCGCGCGACCTTCGAACCGCAGCCCTTCCTTGCCGCTGATCTTTGCCACGCCGCCTTCCGGCGCAAGGTTCCCGTAAAGCACAACCAGATGGCTGTCCTTCTTGATCGGATTCTCCAGCGGCCGGATGATTGTCTGGCCCGGAGGATAAGGCCGCACACCGTCCAAATCTTCGCGCAATGTCTTGCCGGTCACCGTTCGGCAATCGCCGTGCAGCAAACCTGCGTCGAGCAACGTCTTCATCATCGGCCGAATGCCGCCGATCGCCACCAGTTCCGACATCAAATGCCGCCCGCTCGGCTTCAAATCCGCCAGTACCGGCACGCGCTTGCCGATTCGCGTAAAATCATCCAGCGTCAGTTTGATCTTCGCCGCGTTCGCCATCGCCAGCAGGTGCAGCACGGCATTTGTCGAACCGCCCAGCGCGATCACCACTGTAATGGCGTTCTCGAACGCTTTGCGCGTCATGATGTCCAGCGGTTTGATTCCCATGCGGATCAGATTTACCACCGCCGCGCCCGCCTGCAGGCAATCCTTCTTTTTGGCCGGCGACACGGCGTCCTGCGCCGAGCTGTTCGGCAGGCTCATTCCCAGCGCCTCGATCGCACTGGCCATCGTGTTGGCCGTGTACATTCCGCCGCACGATCCGGGGCCCGGAATGGCGCACGACTCGATCTGCTGCAGCTCGCGATCGTCAATCTTCTTGTTCGCGTGCGCTCCCACAGCTTCGAACACCGACACAATGTCCAGCTTGCGCGTGTCTCCGGTGATGCATCCGGGCAGGATCGTTCCGCCGTACACAAACACCGCCGGGCGGTTCATTCGCGCAATGGCCATCATCGAGCCGGGCATGTTCTTGTCGCACCCGCCGATTGCCACAAACCCATCCATCCCTTCACAGCCCACCACCGTCTCGATGGAATCCGCGATCACCTCGCGCGACACGAGCGAATACTTCATCCCCTCCGAGCCCATCGAAATTCCATCCGACACGCTGATGGTATTGAACACGATCGCCTTGCCGCCCGCCTCATTCGCGCCGCGTTCCGCCTCGAGCGCGAGCTTGTCAATGTGCATGTTGCACGGGGTAACCATGCTCCACGTGGAGGCGATGCCGATGATCGGCTTTTTGAAATCCTCGGGTTTGAAACCGACCGGGTAGAGCATGGCGCGGCTCGGCGCGCGTTCAGGGCCATCGAGCACTTGGCTGGAATAAGGCCGGAGCGGATCAGGCCCCTGGCCGGACTTGCGGGCATTGGACGAAGACGTTTTCATTTGTCCGGTGACTATACATGCAACCCCCTCCAAATAAAAAGCCCCGGATTCGAAAATCCGGGGCCTGAAATTGGTTGCGGGGGCAGGATTTGAACCTGCGGCCTTCAGGTTATGAGCCTGACGAGCTACCGGGCTGCTCCACCCCGCGATCAGTGACTGCAATATAAGCGGCTTCCCACCTCATGCAAGCCCTTTTCTCAGAATAATTTCCTAAACGGCCGCTGGTGCAAATACCGCCTCGGTCATTCCGTGAATGATCTTCTTGTCTGCCGGGCAGACTGTCGCCAGCACTCCACCCAACTCCGCCCGGGCGGCATCGCCTTCACCCACCACAAAGTAATAGGGAGACAACCGCACCCTGCCGGGCATCGGAACGACCTGGTTGCGCTCGAAGTCGAACCACTGGAAATCCACCAGGCTGGGTTTCTCATAGCGTTGGAGGATGTGCGGTGATTTTCCAAAATCCGTCAGCGCTTCATCCACCGCGGCCGACCAATCGGCATGCGAAAGATCGCTGCCCAGGTAAACTCCGCGCGCACCCCAGGCCTTCGGCGAAAAGCCCGACACCTTCAGAATCAAATCGCGTTCCTTGTGCGACAGCGCCTTGAGCTGGTTCCAATCCGTCAGGTTCAGCTCCGGAATCGCGCCCTGCGGGGGCAGGGGAGCCGGATCCACCACCCAACTGTAAGGCGCCAGTTGCAGCATTCGATTCAAAAATCCCTCGCCCAATTCCTGCCGCCAAAACCCGCGCAGATTTCGGTTCCACAGCAGCGCGAAGAGCATCTTCTCTTCGAAAATCGGCTTGGGCGGCGGCGTCAGGCGAATCCGCTTTTCCCGCGCCAATTCAAACAATTTCGTCGCGCCCGGCACGTTGTTCGCATCGAACAATTCAAAAAATCGATACACCGCGTCGCCGTCCGCGGGACTCTGAAAATCGGCGTTCTCCACCCGAAAACGCGAGCCGTCAATCTGTCCCGCCAGCCACTCCATCTCCGGGCGGTAGGTCGCTGATTCCTCCGAGATCACAATGTGCACGCGCGGCGTCGAACCAAATATCCCCGCGAACCCGCGCAGCATCCCATCCGCGCCGCCAATCACCTTGTCGCCCAGGTGCGAAAACGTTTGATTGAGCCACGCGGTGAGTCCGATCCCGCCTGGAACGCTGTCGAGTTCGGTGACGCTCAGCCCGTTGTCCGTTATCAACAGATCGGGCCGGATAACGCGCGGCCACTCATTCTTCACTGCTGCCGAGCGCTGTAATTCGATCAGTTCCGCCGGCTTGCCCTGGTCCAGCCAGGACGCCACCCACGCCGGTTGCCTGCCCTCGATGCTCAGGCGATAAAGCCGGTTGACCGCCTTGTTGAATTGCAGCAGTACGCGCCCGAGTTTTTCGAGATCACCGGCAAGCTTTTCGCCAAGCCGGAATGGGGTGGGGGAGATGCGCCAGTCGTGCCCAGCGAACAGTCCCGCACTGGGCAAAGCGCCGCGGATAAATCGGGCGCGGTCGGCGGCGGTGTCTTGCATGGGCTGGGCGGCGGCGCTCACTCGGCGAGGGAGTCGATCCCTGTTCGTGGAGAACAAAACAAAAGTTTCATAGGTCACTGCCTTCTGATCACCGCCAGTCCATCGTCCCGTTCCGGGCCGTCAGGTGCGCACCTGGCCATTGCCGATGCCAATCCACTTGTACGAGGTCAGCTCGTCCAGACCCATCGGACCACGCGCGCCGATCTTGTCCGTGCTGATGCCGATTTCCGCGCCCATCCCGAATTCCCCGCCATCCGTAAATCGCGTGGACGCATTCCAATAAACCGCCGCCGAATCCACCTCGCTCAAAAACTGATTTGCGCGGCTTTCGTCCTTCGTGACGATGCTGTCCGAATGCGCAGATCCATAATGATTGATGTGTTCGATCGCCTGCCGCACACCGTCCACGACGCGCACGTTGAGGATGTAATCGTTGTATTCCGTGAACCAATCCTGCTCGGTGGCCGGCTTGACGTTCAAACCTTGCGCGCCTTTCTCCTGCAAAATCCGCCGGCTCGCCTCGTCCGTCCGCAGCTCCACCTTCTTTTCGCCCATTTTCTGCGCAATGACCGGCAGAAATGACGACGCGATCTGCTTGTCCACCAGCAATGTCTCCATCGCATTGCATACCGCCGGACGCTGCACCTTCGCGTTCATGGCGATTTCCTCGGCCATCTTCAAGTCCGCCGCGGCATCCACATAAACATGGCACACACCCTTGTAATGTTTGATCACGGGGACCTTCGAGCATTCCGCCACTGCGCGGATCAGGCCTTCGCCGCCGCGCGGCATGCAGACATCCACGTATAGCGTGAGCGAGAGCAGTTCCTTGATCGCGTCCCGATCAGTCGTCGGCACCACCTGAATTGCATGCTCGGGGAATCCCGCAAATTGTTTCTTCGCCGCTGCGAGCATCACTTCGGCAATCGCTCGATTCGAATGAATCGCTTCCTTGCCCCCGCGCAATATCGTCGCATTTCCCGATTTGAAGCAGAGGCTCGCCGCATCGGCAGTCACATTCGGGCGCGACTCGTAGATGATCACGACCACGCCAATGGGCGTGGTTACCTTGCGCAACTTGAGACCATTCGGACGCGTGCGCTCGTCGAGGACTCGCCCCACAGGGTCAGGCAGCGCCGCCACCTCACGCAACCCACGCGCCATTCCGCTGATTCTCTTTTCATCGAGCTTGAGCCGGTCCAGCATCGCGCTCGATAATCCACTCTCCGCCCCCGCGGCCATGTCCCTGGCATTTGCTTCCTTGATTGCCGGGCCGTTGCGTTCCAGCGCATCCGCCATCGCGAGAAGGCAATTGTTCTTCTGGCTCGTGGACAACGTCGCCAGGGGACGCGAAGCAGCCTTGGCCTGCCGCGCCAGTTGGGTCATTTGGTCCCGCAAATTCACAGGCTGAAAGTAAGCCAAATTCCAAAAGATGAAAGGGAGAAAAATGAATGTGTCCTCCACCGCGATTCCGCGCAACTGCTTGCGTCCCAACAGCCTCCCATATCGTCAGTTTTCGAGGCGGCTGGCGAAGAGTTCCCGCTCTGGGCTGACAACCCCAGCGGAACACGGCCATTTGCTGTTTGCACCCGCCCGAATTCGGGCGAGATTTTTTCAACGAGGACTGAATGAACACTAGAATTGCTCTCATCATCGGTGGTTCTCTCGGCGCCGGCTGCGGTCTGGCATTGGGCATTCGGAAACAACGCAGCCGGTTTTCCTTTCGGGGCCGCGTGGTGGTGATTACGGGCGGTTCGCGCGGACTGGGACTTGTCATGGCCCGGCAACTCGCGCGCGAAGGCGCCCGGCTCGCGATTCTGGCACGCGATTCCCGTGAACTCCAGCGCGCCACCGCCCAACTGCGGAATGTCGGCGCCGAAGTGCTCGCGCTCCAATGCGACGTCCGCAACCAGGAAGAAGCAGAGGCTGCGATTCAGAGAACGGCCGATCATTTCGGAGCCCTGGACGTGCTGATCAACAATGCGGGCGTCATCCAGGTCGGACCATGGGAGCACATGACCATCGAGGATTTTGAGGAAGCGATGGCGATTCATCTTTACGGTCCGCTTTACTGCACCCTGGCCGCAGTTCCGTACATGCGCCGTGCCGGTGGCGGGCGCATCGTCAATATTTCTTCCATTGGCGGAAAAATCGCCGTGCCCCATTTGCTTCCCTATTGCGCCAGCAAATTTGCTCTGGTCGGTTTGTCTGACGGACTTCGCGCCGAACTGCGCCGCGAAAATATCCTCGTCACCACCGTTTGCCCCGGGCTGATGCGCACCGGTTCACCGCGCAATGCATTGTTCAAGGGCCGTCATCGCGGCGAATACACCTGGTTTGCCATAAGTGATTCTCTGCCGCTTTTGTCCATGAACGCCGAGCGCGCCGCCCGCCGGATCATCAACGCCACTCGTCGCGGCGCCGCCCGCCTTGTGCTCGGCGCGCCCGCAAAAGCCGCCGTGCTGGCGAGCGAACTCTTTCCGGCTGCCACGGCCACCATGCTGGGCCTGGCCGATCGCGTACTTCCCTCCTCATCCGAGCAATGCGCCGCCGAGGCTCATCGGGGTGCCGAGAGTCAATCCGCCTTCGCCCCATCCTGGCTCACCCGTCTGAGTGAAAAAGCCGCGCGCCGCAACAACGAGGCGCCGATTTCGCACAATGGTCCATAGTTTTAGCTTCGATTGAGGCGCCTGGGGTCAAAGGTGTCATTGTGGCGCGCTCGTTCGACGCAAGCCTCTCCGTGATAGCAGCGCTAACCCGCAAAATCCTGAAAAGTACGGACGAGATTGGCATCATACCTGCGTACTCATTTGCGCGAAATTGGGATTTTTGGCGCGACAAGCCGTGCTCGCTTGATCGCATGATCGGGTTTGGGCATAAACTGAAAGGCAATTATATGACAAAAAGATTGTTTGCCGTTTTCGTGTCCGTTTGTGCAATCCTCTTCGGTTTCCTCAAGCCCGCGTTTGCAACCGTAACACTTGGTGTCAGCCCCTCCGCGGTCAGCAACACCTATGACGGTTTCATCACCCTGAACATCGCGGGCCTCACCAACGGCGAGCAGGTGACGATCCAAAAATATATGGATCTTAACGGCAATGGCTCCGTCGATCCCGGCGAGCCGCTGATGGATTCCTTCAAGATCGCCGACGGTGGCGCGATGCTTATCGGGGGTGTCACCAATATCAGTGTGCCCTATGACAGCAACCCGGCTGTCGGCGCCATCACCACGATATTGAATTTCAGCTCGCTTGTGACCCTTGAGAACGTGGTGGGAAGCTACGTTTATCAGGTGGTCAGCCCCACCGGGCGCTTTCAGCCGGTGACGGCCACGTTCGCGGTCACCAACGCGACCTTGGGCCAATCCGTAAGCGGAACGGTTTATAATAACGGTTCGCCCGTCCCGCACGCCGTCGTGGTGCTGCAGGATCAGCAGGCAAACAATCCGGCCGGCGGCGTTGTCGCCGATGTGAATGGCCATTATTTCCTCACTCTGCCGCCCAGCAGTTACAATCTCATCGGGACCGCCCCTGGCTCTTATTACGGCTTCGATACCGCGCCTTCCGTGGTTCTGACGAACGGCATGTCTGTTACAAACGATCTCTTCCTCACCAATGGCGGACCCACCACGATTTCGGGAACCATCTACAACACCGGAAACAGCAACGGCGTTGCCGGATTGCTGCTGACGATGAGTTCCGGCTCGTTGTTCAGCGTCGCCTTCACCGACACGAATGGAAATTATTCCGCCGCCCTCACTCCTTCCTTCTGGACCATCCAGGTGGAAAAACAGCGGCTTTCCCGGCGCGCCTTCGTCAATCCGGAAGCCAAATTCCAGGTCGATGCCACGGGCGGCAGCGTGACGAATGCCAACCTCGGCCTGCCCAAGGGCAATGCCCTCTTCTACGGACGCGTCACGGATAACCACGGTGCGCCATTCGCCAATGTCCAGGTCGACGGCAGCGTCGGCAACGTTTATGACGCCAAGGCTTACACCGATGCCAACGGCTATTACGCGGTGGCGGTCCTGGGCGATCAGACCAATCAATGGAGCTGCAACGTGAATTCCGGCAAAGGCACCGCGCTGGCGAATTACGTCCTTAACTTTGCGGACACCACCACTCTGACCACGAACCAGGCCATTCTCGAGAATTTCATTGCCCTCCCCGCAATCGGCGTGATCTCCGGCCGCGTGCTGGACAATGCAAGCAACCCGGTGGCAGGCGTCACCCTGTCGGGCACTGCCGTGATAGGCGGCGCGAATTATCAGACCCTCGATGGCACCACGGACAACACGGGCTTTTACTCGCTGACCGTGGCTGCGGGACATTGGGATGTGGAATTCTTCACCGGCGGATTCTCCGATGACCTGGACTCGAAGGGGCTCGTTGACCTCTCCGCGCCGCACATCGAGGACATTCCGCCCACCAACGTGGTCATGAACCTGACCGTATATCCCTTCGGCACCCCTTCCATCACCTTTCCGCAGCGCATGTCCTCAACGCAATTCGGCCTGACCATCAACGGCGCCAGCAACGTGAACTACACGCTTCAGGTGTCAACCAATCTCGCCTTCACCAACTGGACCTCGCTCTTCTCGCTCACGCTCACGAACACGGCGGTCCCGGTCGTCGATCCCAACGCCACCAACAGCCCGCGCTTTTATCGCGTGCGGAAGAACTGACGACAGAAGCCCACCGCGGGCTTCGCTTCACTGCAACCTGAGCAGGTAATACTGCTCCTTTGCGCCGGCGTTGATTGCGTTCGTGATGCGGAAATTTCCGGCCGCATCGAAGGCGTTTGTGGCAAGGATCGTCCAGTTGCTCAAGGGTAGCGCTACATTTGTGGAACCCAGCAGATAATAGGTCCAGTTGCGCACGCCGTTGGTTCCGCTGAAGACAAGATTGGTTCGGCTGGCTGAGACGCGATTAAAACCCGGCGGCAGGGTGGGGGAGGAGACAATGCTCAAGATCCCGTTGGTCAATCCATTTGTCTTCCACGCCAGGTTCACCGCCGGAATGACCGGAACGATGTTCGTGAAACTGGCGCTGTAGCCGGCGGCGTTGAAGAGCTTGAAACTGTCCCCGGCCGCGTAAGGGGTGGCGCCGATGTTCGTGATCACGAGCGTGCCTCCGTAGCTCAAATTCCCGGTGATCTGAGCCTCATCATTTGTGACCGGTGATTTCCTGACCTCCATCACGGTCGTGCTCCCTGGATTCAAGGTAAGATTATTGCTGAACGTGAGTGTTGTCAGCGCGCCGCCTGGTGCGAGGGTTGCGCCGCCGCCTAGAACAGTGTTGCCGTTCACCGAGCCGTTGCCCGTAAGCGTTTGGCCGGCGGCGACGGTCAAGGTGGCGTCGCTGCGCTGGCTGGCATCCAGGAGGGCTCCGCCGGAAACGGAAATATTCGTGCTGCCCGAAATCGCGCCGGAGCCGCTCAGGATCAATGTCCCAGCGCTCACCGCTGTGGGCCCTGTGTAGGTGTTCGCCGCGCTCAGATAAAGCGGGCTGGCCCCGGTCTTCGCCACGCCGCCCGGCCCGCTCAGCGTCCCGGTGCACTTGAGCGCCGTGCCTCCGATGTTAAACGTGTCCGTGCCTTGCAACGTGATGTTCCCGGCATTCGTGCTTGTGCCGCTCTCGTTGAAAAACGTGGACCCATCCTGCATGACAATAATTTTATTCAGCGGCCCCTTGGTCAAGGCCCACACTTCAAGTGTTGCGTTGCTGTGAACCGTAATCGTGTTGGTCGCGTTGCCCACCTGGGTCGTTCCAGTCTGTACTGCAAATTCGCCCTGCTGGACATCGATGTTCGCCAGCGCCGTGTCCACGGTGATTCCCACCAGTGAGACCTGGCTTGCCCCGACTTTCGTAATGTTATAGGGGTTGCCGCTCGTGCTCAGGGTCGCCGCGCCGCCGCGAATGTCCCACCGCGTTGAGCCGCCCAGGGTCACATCACCCGCCATTGTCACGTTGCCCAGCGCATTGATCTGCGACGTTCCGCTGTTGTTCACGATTGCTCCCGCTCCATTGAAACCCTGGCCGGAAACACTGACGGCCTTCGTGTTGAATACAATTCCATCCACGTCCAGTGTCCCGCCGGGATTGATGGTTACAGATGCCGAAGCGCCGCCGAGCGCGCCGCTGTTCGCCGCGATCAGTGTCCCATAATTAATGTTCACCGGGCCCGTGAAATCGTTGACCGTGGAAATCGTCAGGCTGCCCGCGCCGTCCTTTTCAATGCCCGTGGTCCCCGTGATCTTCCCCGCGCCGCTGAACGTGTAATTGTTCACGTCCGCGCTCACCACGACGGACGCCGGCTGCACCGCGATTCCCGGTCCGATCGTCACATTGAGAAACGCACTTCCGGAATCATTGAACGACACATTGTCATTGGTTTGAAACACATCATTGACTCCCGAACCAGTATTGTACCAGTTGGCGGTGTTCGTGACGTCCCACACTCCGTTGGCCACGGGATCCCATATGAGATTAGCCACCCCATTTACCGCTAATGTAACCGCCGAGGAGTTGGACAACGCGCCGCTGGTTCCCGTCACATTCAAACTGTAACTTCCCGGTGCGATGCCGTTGGAGGCGGTGAGCGATAGTGTCGAGGATCCGAAGCCGTTGACCGAAGTTGGATTAAACGAAGCCGATGCGTGCGACGGCAGACCGGTGAGGGAAAAGGCGACCGTTCCGTTGAACCCGTTGGTGGGCGTAACGATTACGGTCAGATTGGTGCTGGCGCCGGGTGGAAGCGTGACCGACGCGGGCGTTGCGGTGACCGTAAACGGCACAAACACCTGCACCTGGGCCTGCACCACCGCGCTGGTGCTGCTGTTGCTGAGATTATCGGTGGCCACGGCGGAAAAATTGTATGAGCCCACCGCGAGATTGGAGATGCTCAGATTGAACGGAGCATTGCTCACGGTCCCGAGCTTTGCGGCGCCATTGTAGAAATCGACCTTGGAGATTGTGCCAAACGGGTCGCTGGCGGTGGCGCTCAGCAGAATCACGCTGTTGGTGTAAAAGATCTGGCCGTTGGTGGGACTGACGAGGGCCACGCTCGGGCCGCCCACAAACACCGCCGACCAGTTTACCTGACGGCTGGTTGGCGAATTCAATGTGATGCGTGTGAGCCCGTTGCCCTGTGAAGTCGAAGAGACTGTCACGCCCGCCGACTGGTCAGCCGCCGAAACGCCGGCGCTTTGCAACTGCCAGTTGTTGGTCGCGGCCAGCCGCAACTCATACGGATCCCCGTCCACCAGCGCGCTCGTGCCGCTGAGCGTATTGATTCCATTCCAGTTCTCCGCCAGCACGTCCACAATGCCTTGCGTGACATGCCGCGACGTGCTGACCAGTTCCGGCACTGCCGACAGCGGCCGCACCGCAATGATGTCGCACGATCCTGGTTGCACCGCGATCTGCAGGCTGCCGCTGATATTCGGAATAATCGAGTTGGACCAAAAGTCGAATCCGACATAGGCCGTATTGGTATCGAGGCCGAGGTGGGCAAGGGTGACGCTGACATTCAAGACCGCGCTCGTGCTCCAATTAAATAATCCAATGACATCCCGGCGCGGCGAGTTGCCGGAGGCTGGTTGCGTCAGCAGCCAGATATTCGGCGGATCGTTTTCGAAATAATCCACTGGTCGCGGCAGCAGCCCATGGTGCGGCATAATTCGCTTCAGGAGGTCCAATCGGTCCGGCGGCAGGCCGGGCAGCCAGTCGCCATCGAGAGTCAATTGTCCGCTGATGCCGTACCACGACGCGATCGTCTGCGCCTGTGACAGGAGAAAGTTTGTTCGCACATAAACCGTGTCCGGATCGTTGTACCAGATGCGCCCATGCAGGAAGTAATGCCGGGAGCCGAACTCTGCGCTGCGCAGCCAACCCGATCCGCTTCCGCTGGCCGAGCCCCAACTCGCCCCGTTGTCGGGTCCGATGCGAATGCCATCCAGCAGGCCAAACGACCCGCTGTATGAACGCATGTTTTGCGCAATGTTGCAGCCGTCGAGGTAAACAGTCGGGCCGGCTGCCTGGCGGACAAGCTGCAGTCCTTCGCGAAACACCTGGATGTTTGGCTTGGACGGATCCGAGAAAACCGCGTCCCCCATGCCGTCGTCCACATAACCGGAATTCACATATTTGAGCGGTGTGCCTGAACCCGACCAGAGCGCGTCCATCTTGAAATATTTGTAATTCCACACGTTTGCGATCTGGTACACGAAGTTGCTGACATAATTGCGTGCGCCCGGCACCGTGTCGTCCAGGCAGGCGCCACCGAAGTTCACCCAGTAGGGCGTGCCGTTGGTGGTCTGGATGAACCAGTCCGGGTGATTGGTAAAATACGGATCGGTTGCCGAACTTCCGAAAGGCGAAAACCACAGACCCGAAGTGATTCCATCGCCGGCAAGGTGGGAGGACGTCGGCGTCATCCCACCTGCGTAGGCGCCGTTTGGATTTGTGCTGAGGAATTCTCGCGCACCAATGGAACCTCCAGTGTTTGGGTTGGTGGTGGTGATGCCGGCCTGCCAGCCCGAATCAATCTGGAGCAGCGAAAAGCCGAACGCGTTCAGGTTCGTCAGCGCAAAATCCCCGACCTGCGCGACCGCCGACGGACTCGAAGCGCCTCCGTTGGGCGTGGACGGATAAGTCGAATACCCGTCCGGCTGCGGGTTCAGGTGAATATTATAAAAGCGTGCCACCTCGCTCGCCCAAGTCTCCAATCCGACGCGCGTGTCATTGAAATATCCGAGCGCAAAAATTTCCAGCGCGTTGGTTTGCCCGGGCAGAAATTGCAAGCGCCCGTAATCAATCTGCGCGTCGAACTGCACCAGGCTGCCATTCACCGCGCCGAGGACAATCCCGCTGCCGCGATCCGTCGTCAGCCATGCGCCGACGACACCGTTGCGGCTTTGTGGATCGGCGACCGCGAGCCAGGCATAGCTTTTGGGATTTCCGCCGGGGGTCGTGAGCCCACCGGTGCCGAGCGCCTTCAGGCTGCTCACCGACTCGTTCAAGTTCACCTGCGCGGTCAACGTGTGAATGTGATTGGAAACCACCGTCAGCGCGCTCGCGTTCGTCAGCGTGGATTGAAAAAGCGCGAAGGGCACGTTTGTGTAGAGCGTGATGGTGTCGCTATTGCCGTCCGAGTGCAGATACCGAATTGCCTGTCCCGTTCCGAACGTCGCACTGGTGACCGCCACGATGCCCGCTGTCCCGGTGGTTTCATTGAAGTTGCCCTGCGAAATGAAAGTCCGGCCCGATGCAAAATCGATCACCGAAAAAAGCCCGGTCGCGGGGGTGAAGCTGACCTCGGTGGTCGCGTTGCTGATGATCAGTTGACCCTGCGCCGAAAACAGGCTCGCTCCCAGCAACAGCAGGGAGACGGCGAACCACAACCGTTCTTTCATAATTAGATTTCGACGGGGAATCTGGCCAGAATCTAGCAATCTCAGGGATTAAATGCAACAAACGGAGCCGTTTATACAGCTTCAATTCCGGCAATCCTGCCCTCAGAAGCGGGCGGCTGGCACCTGAATTGCTCCGAATCCCCCGGAAGCCGGCGTGTCGGCATTTTTTGCCGGGACGGAAATTGTGGTGCGATTTGCCAACATCGGTGAAGACGCGCCATAGCCCGGCCCATACAATAGAATTTTCCGTGGAATTGCGGGACTCATTTAAGGAAGGCAGGAGTGGCTTCGGCCTGGGTAACACTCTTTCCGGAGCGCTTACCGCGACATCCGGCAGTTTGCCGGCAAGCCCGAAACCGGCCGCCAAACGGCCCAGGCTCGCGACCAAAACCCGGATTCACCGCCCGGCCGTTTCCCAAAAAGCAATCGCCGCGGAGATGCTCGAGTTCCTTCGCGCTTCGCCGCTGACCAGCGATCTTGAAGCATCCCGCAATTGGGATTACCTGTTCCATTTCGAGGCGAAGCGGCACCTGCTGACCCGCAAATTGGTCGAATCCGTCGGTCTCAGCGATGACGGCGCTTTTCGGATCCTTGATTTCGGGTATCTCACCGGTCTGACACAGGAATTTCTTCACCGGGCATTTCCCGAGGCCCATCTGGTCGTTTGCGACCGCCCCACAAGCCCGATCTTTTCAGATGGCCGCTATCTTGACGCGATTCGTTCCCGCGAGTATCTGAGCCTCAGGGCCTGCGACATTAATGACGCAGTGGAAATTCGCGAGCAATTCCAGGTGATCACCCTCGGCGAGATCATCGAGCACCTGGATCCCACTCAGGTCGCGATGGCGTTTGAGAATTTGCGCAAATTGGCTGCGCCCGGCGCGGTGATGATTGTCACCACACCCAATGCATCGAGCCTGTACAACTGCTACATGACCTTGAAGCAGCAGGACGCAGTGACGGTTCCTCCGATTCCCAATGAAACGCACGGCTACGGGCATATCCACCTTTGGAGTCCCAACGTCCTGCGCGCAACCGCCGAGCATTTCGGCTGGAAATTTCACGCAATCGAGTTCTACCACGGCCGCGACGGCGAGGCGTTTGCCAGCCTGAATCGGCGGTGGGAAAGTCTCAGCGCGCAACTTGTGATGCGTTCCATCAAGCTGGTGGGCGATTGCTTCCCCAAACTGCGCAGCTTCTTCGTGGCTGCCTTCATCGCGGATTGACAGAAATACGGGCTGGGTCAACGGCTCGATCCGCCCCCCATTTCACATGCGCCAGCATCCTGCCTTCGCGACAACTCGATAAGACCTGCGTTGGTGCCGGTGGTGGGACTCGAACCCACACGACTTTTTAAGGTCCCAGGATTTTAAGTCCTGTGCGTCTGCCATTTCGCCACACCGGCGTGCGATGGAAGTGGCCGGACGGGACCAAATTAGACCCGGCAGCGGTTGAAGGAAAGCGCCAACTTTGGGGCGGGTTTCGGGCAGGCGGCACGTGCTGGGATGATTTGGCCAACACAAAAGGTCCGGCGAACCCAAAAGCGGAACTCCAAAGCGCTGGCGCGTGCTCACGGCCATACCGAGAATCCGCCAGATCTTGGAGCGCGGCGCCTTTGCGCCGCTTTCGAATGGGCTGAGGACGCCATCCTCACCGTGCTTCCCCGGCCAATATCGTTCCGGCCCTCTGGACCTTTTAATACCGGTAGTGTTCCGGCTTGTAGGGGCCTTCGACGGGCACGCCGAGGTAATCGGCCTGCTTTTTGGTGAGCTTGGTTAGCTTGACGCCGATCTTTTCGAGGTGCAGGCGGGCGACTTCCTCGTCGAGCTTCTTGGGCAGACGATAGACCGTGGGTTCGTAGACGTCCTTGTTCTTCCACAGATCGAGTTGCGCGAGGGTCTGGTTGGAGAACGAATTGGACATCACGAAGCTCGGATGGCCGTGGGCGCAACCGAGGTTCACCAGCCGGCCTTCGGCGAGCAGGAAGATGCTGTGACCGTCGGGGAAGGTATACTTGTCGACCTGCGGCTTGATGTTGATTTTCGTGACACCCTTGGACGAACCAAGCCGGCTGACCTGGATTTCGTTATCAAAGTGGCCGATGTTGCAGACGATCGCCTGGTCCTTCATCTTCTGCATGTGCTCGAAGGTGATGATGTCGCAGTTCCCCGTCGTGGTGACGTAGATGTCGCCCCTGCCGAGCGTGTCCTCGATGGTGGTCACTTCAAAGCCTTCCATGGCCGCCTGCAGCGCATTGATGGGATCGATCTCGGTCACGATCACGCGCGCGCCGAAACCGCGCAGCGAATGCGCTGAACCCTTGCCCACGTCACCGTAACCGCAGACAACGGCAACCTTGCCGGCCACCATCACGTCGGTCGCGCGTTTGATGCCGTCGGCCAGCGACTCGCGGCAGCCGTAAAGATTGTCGAACTTGGATTTCGTGACCGAGTCGTTCACGTTGATCGCTGGGACGAGCAGCTTGCCGGCTTCCTTCATCTGATAGAGCCGATGCACACCGGTGGTGGTTTCCTCGCTGACACCCTTCCAATCCTTCACGACGTTGTGCCAGAAGGTGGGATTCTCCTTGTAAACGCGCTTGAGCAGATTTTTGATGACATCCTCTTCGTGGCTGCCTGAAGCTGAGTTCACCCAGTTGTCGCCTTCCTCGAGTTGATAACCCTTGTGGATGAGCAGCGTCACGTCGCCGCCGTCGTCCACGACCAGCTGCGGGCCCTTGCCGCCGGGATGGATGACGGCGTCCAGCGTGCAGTCCCAATATTCTTCCAGGGTTTCGCCCTTCCAGGCGAACACGGGGATGCCGGCCCTGGCTATGGCCGCGGCCGCGTTGTCCTGCGTCGAGAAGATGTTGCAGCTCGCCCAGCGCACCGACGCGCCGAGTTCAACGAGCGTTTCGATCAACACGGCCGTCTGGATGGTCATGTGCAGCGAGCCGGTGATGCGCACGCCCTTGAGCGGCTTGCCGGCCGCGTACTTCTCGCGAATCGACATCAGGCCGGGCATTTCCTGCTCGGCGACGTCGATTTCCTTGCGGCCCCATTCGGCGAGGGAGATGTCCTTGACCTTGAAGTCCTGGGATTTTCCGTTGCCGGATTTCGCGGGCTTCCCGTTGGCTGAGCGCGGACGCGCAGGAGTAAGAGTAGGCATAAATTTAAGAGTTTTCAGTGATGCTCACTTGATTGCTTTTTTGAGCGCGGCAGCTTTGTCGGTTTTTTCCCAGGTGATGCTGTTGAGATCGTCCACCTTGCCGAAGTGGCCGTAGTTGGTGGTCTTCGAATAAATCGGGCGGAGCAGGTTGAGCTGTTTGACGATGGCGGCCGGCTTGAAACTGAACACTTCCTGCACGGCTTTCTCGATGGCTTCATCGCTGACCACACCGGTGCCGAAAGTGTTGACGCAGACGGAAACCGGGTCGGGATAGCCGATGGCGTAGGCGAACTGGATTTCCGCGCTGGTCGCGAGGCCTGCGGCGACGATGTTCTTGGCCACGTAACGGCCCATGTAGGCGGCGCTGCGGTCCACCTTGGACGGATCCTTGCCGCTGAACGCGCCGCCACCGTGGCGGCCCATGCCGCCGTAGCTGTCGACGATGATCTTGCGGCCGGTCAAGCCGGTGTCGCCCTGAGGTCCGCCGACGACAAAGCGGCCGGTCGGATTGATCAGGAACTGGGTCTTCTTGTCCAGGAGGCGCGCGGGAAGGACCTTCCTGATGACTTCCTTGATGATGAAATCCTTGATTTCCTTGTGCTTCACGTCATCGGAGTGCTGTGTTGAAACCACGACGTTCGTGATGCGGACGGGCTGGTCATTTTCGTACTGCACGGAAACCTGGCTCTTGGCGTCGGGGCGCAGCCAGTGGACTGCTCCGGATTTGCGGATACGGGTCAACTCGCGGCCAAGCTGGTGCGCATACATGATCGGCGCCGGCATCAATTCCGGCGTTTCATTGCAGGCGTAACCGAACATCAAACCCTGGTCGCCCGCACCCTGTTCGGCGGTTTCCTTGCCCTCGGCTGCCTTGGCGTCCACGCCCTGCGCGATGTCCGGGCTCTGGGACGTGATCGCGTTCATGATCAGGACCTTGTCCGCGTGGAAAACGTCATCGTCGTGCGTATAGCCGATTTCGCGAATGGCGTCGCGGGCAATGGCGCTGAAATCGAGCTTCGCGCGGGTGGTGATTTCGCCACCGACCACCACGAGGTTGGATTTGGCATAGGTTTCGCAAGCCACGCGGCTGCGGGGATCCTGGGCGAGGCATGCGTCCAAAACCGCATCGGAGATTGTGTCGCAGACCTTGTCCGGATGGCCTTCGCCCACGGACTCCGAAGAGAAAATGAAGTTTTTGCTCATGAAATATTAGGTGCCAAACTGCTGCATTGTCATATTGACGTATCAGGATAAGATGATATATAGTTTTCCAACGGCGTCAACTGATATTTTAAAAAATATGGCCATTGCGGTCGTTTCATGACCTCCACTCTCAAATCCCTGCGCGCGCTTTCGGACGCCACGCGGCTGCGAATCATCTCACTGCTGGGCCGGGATGAGTTGTCGGTGCACGAGTTGCAGGAGATCACGCGCATGGGCCAATCGCGCATCTCCACCCATCTGGGCCTGCTGCAGGAAGCCGGGCTGGTCACGTCCCGGCGCGAGGGAAAGCGGACCTTCTACAAATTGCAGCACGAGGACGAAGGATCTCGCGAATTCATTCAATTGGCCGAGCGCGGGGCGAAGGATTTGCCCGAGCACAACAGCGACACCATCAACCTGAAGCGCATCCTGGCCCGGCGCAGCGAGCAGGCGCAGGTCTATTTCAACCAGGTGGCGGGGAGGTTCGATCGCAGCTACGGACCCGGCCGTTCGTGGCAGGCGTTCGGCCATTTATTGTTGCGATTGCTGCCGCCGCTCGTGATCGCCGACCTGGGATCGGGCGAGGGATTGCTCAGCGAACTCCTGGCGCGCCGGGCGAAGAAAGTGATTGCCGTGGACAACTCCGAGAAGATGGTGAATTTCGGAGCCAACAAGGCAAAGAAGAACGGTCTCAAGAATCTGGAGTTTCGCCTCGGCGAGCTGGAAAACCCGCCCATCGAGCCGCACTCGGTGGACATGGTGGTCCTAAGCCAGGCATTGCACCACGCCGCGGATCCGCTGATCGCCATCCAATCCGCGCACCGCATCCTGAGACCGGGCGGGCAGCTTTGGATACTGGATTTGCTGAAGCACAATTTCGAGCAGGCGCATGAGCTTTACGGCGACCGCTGGCTGGGCTTCGCCGAAAGCGACATGCATCGCTGGCTGGAAGCCGCCGGGTTCAAGAAGATCGAGATCAGCGTGGTTGCCCGTGAGGAACAGCCGCCACATTTCGAAACCATTCTGGCTGGCGGAGAAAAATGATATTGCGCGTCAGGCGTTTCGCATTCCGGGCTGCCTGCTGAGAACGAACAGCGCTGCGGCCAGCCCCGCGGCCAGTAACGACCCCACTGAAGGCTCCGGAACCGCGCTGCCGGACAGGACAACATTATCGACGTATTCGTAGGGAGTTTCACCAACCTGGTTGGCGGAATTGCGGAGCATTTCGATCGCGATGGAATGCGTGCCGGCGAGGATGGCGCCCGTGTAGTTCAGCGTGGAGGATTGTTCCTGGTTGGGTGCCACCGAACCAAACGCGTGGCTCGCGACGTCATTGCCGTCCAACAGCAACTCGAATGTGCCGCCGTCGGAATTGGCGCCTGGCCCGGCCGTGGCGATGTCGAGTGAGATGTTCAATTGCCCCGCGCCGAGCAGTACGTTTTGCGAGATGCCTCCTCCTTGCGAAGAGGGAATCGGTCCGCTGGCGACGCCCACCTCGAACTGCGCTGCCGGAGAGGCGGGTTGGTGGTTTACGGTGGTATAACTGACCACCTGCGGCTGGCCGAGACCACCATGCGTGGTCTGGAAGAAGGTCCACCCGGTGAAGTCGCCGGTTTCAAATCCGCCATTGATCAATTGGGCGTGCGCGCTGGTTCCCAAAGCGAGGAGGGAGGCCGCGGCGAGGATCGGGAGTAGTGTGGTTTTCATGATGTGCCTGGTTTGTTTCTGATTTCGACCAGAGCATATCCTTGCGACTACACATTTAAACTGTGCGTTTGATTGCACAGGAGCGGGAGGATTGGAACCGAACGGAAAGAATTGCGCGGCTGCCTTACGCCTTCTTCTGCACTTCCTGAACCCAGACCTGGTTGTCCAGATACCACTGCACCGTTTCGCGGATGCCTTGTTCGAACGTGTGCGCCGGAACCCAGCCGAGTTCCTTCTGAATTTTCGTGGCATCGATGGCGTATCGGCGGTCGTGGCCGGGCCGGTCCTTGACGAAAGTGATGAGCTTGCGCGAATTGCCACCGGCCTTGGGCGCGAGTTCGTCGATCAAATCGCAGATCAGTTCCACAATTTTGATGTTCGCCCACTCGTTGTGGCCGCCGATGTTGTAGGTCTCGCCCAGCCTGCCGTTCGTGACCACGGTCCAGAGCGCCTGCGCATGATCGCGGACGTAGAGCCAGTCGCGCACGTTCATGCCGTCGCCGTAGACGGGAATGGGCTTGTGGGCGAGCACGCTTTGGATGACCACCGGGATGAGCTTCTCGGGGAATTGAAACGGGCCGTAGTTGTTCGAGCAATTGGTGATGACCGTGGGCAGGCCGTACGTGTGATGATAAGCCCGGACCAGCAGATCGCTGGACGCCTTGCTGGAGGAATAGGGAGAATTCGGCGCGTAAGGGGTCGTCTCCGTGAAGTAACCGGTGGCGCCAAGACTGCCGTAGACTTCGTCGGTGGATACGTGGTGAAACCGTTTGTCGGCGAGATTTGTTCCCCAAACGCCGCGGCAGGCCTCGAGCAGATGGAACGTGCCAACGATGTTGGTGGTGATGAAATCGCCGGGTCCCGTGATCGAACGGTCCACATGGGATTCGGCCGCGAGATGCATCACGTGGGTGATGGCGTGTTGCGAAACGACTTCCAGAACCGCGGATTTGTCGCGCAGGTCTACCTTGGCGAAAACGTATTTGGGGTTGCTTTTGACCTTCTCGAGATTGGCCAGGTGGCCGGCGTAGGTGAGGCAATCCAGGTTGACCAGGCGTTTGATTTCCGGCCGGTCAATGATGTGATGGATGAGGTTGGAGCCGATGAAACCTGCGCCGCCAGTGATAAGGAGATTCATGAAAGGGATCAGTTGCGATCGAATGATTACTCAGGCTTCCAGTTGCGCAAGGAGGCCTCGAGGGCCTCGTTGACGTGGCGAATCCTGACGCCTGCGCCCAGAAGCTTGGAGACGTCCATGACACAATTGGACCGCGGTGTCTTGGCGCCCAGACGATAGAATTCCTCGTCGTTTTCCCAGAATTCGAAGCGCCGCGTCGGGCGAAGAATCTGCTCGATGGCGGCGATCACCTGCCGGGTGGTGACAAAACCGGGATTGGTCACGTTGTAAATGCCGAACGGCGCTCCCAGTTTCCAGGTGTCGAGGCAGGCGCGGACGTAATCTTCGCGATGCGAGATGGAGTTGACGTTGTCATAGACCTTGGAATAGCGCTGGACCTTGCTGAGGTAATTGCGCGAATTGTCGAATTCATCGAACGGAATGCGCAGACGCCAGATGTAACTGCGGCCCACACCGGCGATCGCTTCCTCGCCCAGCGCCTTGGTTCCGCTGTAGAAGCTGCACGGCGGCTGGCGAAAGGTGAAATTGGGTTCGTCGGTCTCGGTGAAACCGTGGATGGCTCCCGGTTCCTTGGCGACGACGGCCTTGAGGTCGGGCTTCGTGAGATCCTTCTCGACGCGCAACTTGCCGCCCGCGCTGATCTTCGCGCCGGTGTATATGCAACCGGACGAGACATGGCCCCACGGCGTGTTGGTCACGGCGCAGGCATGGGCGATCACCTGCGGGAGGAGGGTATTTCCTTGAAGAGTGTCGGCCCGCGCAATTTCGCAGGCGTCCACGTTGGGGCGGCCGGTGTAGCCGGCGGCGTTGACGAGAAAGGCGGGTTTGACGCGGCGCAGGCATTCGAGCAGCGGCTCGAAGCGGGTGTAATCCACCTGGCTACGTGAAAGGGGGGTGAAGGCTTCCCCGCGGCGGGTGAGTTCGCGGGCGAAAGCCTGGCCAATGTAACCGGTGGCGCCGAGCAGCAGGATCATGGCATTTATTCAGGAATGATTCTTCAACCGCCGGGTTTCCGCAACCAGGCCCGCGAGATATTCGCGATATTCGCACTTGGGGATTCGTTCGACGAGCACTTCCAGCTGGCTCAATGACAGAAAACCGCTGCGGAAGGCGGCTTCCTCGGGACAACCGATCTTGATGCCCTGCCGTTTCTCGATGGTCTGGACGTAGGCGGAAGCTTCGTGGAGGCTGCTGCTGGTGCCGGCGTCGAGCCAGGCGAACCCGCGGTTCAATCGCTGCACGCGCAGCAGGCCGCGACGGAGGTATTCGACGTTAACGGCGGTGATTTCCAACTCACCGCGCGCGGATGGCTTCAGCGCCCTGGCGATTGCGACTACTTGATTGTCGTAAAGGTAGAGGCCGGGGACGGCGTAGTTGCTCTTCGGCTGCTTCGGCTTTTCCTCGATGGAAATTGCCTTGCCGTGGGCATCGAATTCCACGACGCCGTACCGCTCGGGATCGTTGACGTGATAGCCGAAGATGGTCGCACCCTCGCGGAACTCGGAGAACGCGCGCTGAAATCCGTCGCCTCCGTAGAAAATATTATCGCCGAGAATCAGGGTGACGGCGTCCTTGCCGATGAAGGATTCGGCGATCAGGAAAGCCTGGGCGATGCCCTCGGGTTTGGCCTGTTCGCGGTATTCGATCGAAAGTCCCCAGCCGGCGCCGTCCCCCAACAACTGACGAAAACGCGGCAGATCGTGGGGAGTCGAGATGAGGCAGAACTCCCGTATGCCGCTCTCGATCAGGGTCGTGAGCGGGTAATAGACCATCGGTTTATCATAAACCGGCTGGAGCTGTTTGCTCGCGACGAGCGTCAGCGGAAACAATCGGGAACCCGCGCCCCCGGCCAGGATGATACCTTTCATGGGGGCGCAGTGTAGGAGGAAAGCGGGGGGATTGAAAAGGAGAAGTTATGCAAAGCATGCACGGAAATACCGGAGGCGATCTCCGGGTTTCTACTGACATTCGCTGATCACTCGGAGGTGATGGCAAACGGGATGGCGGGAAGAACCGCGGCGGGAGCACGGCGCGCGTTGGGCTGGGCCTTGTTCGCCTGTGCGCCGGGTCTTTCCGCCAATAGATTCACAATGAGATTCCCGGCGGGAACGGGTTTCGTGTCACCCGCCGCAACCAATTCAATCTCGACGCCGTCGGGCATCGCCGAAACACGGCCGACTGAGATGCCGTCGGGCGGCTCGCTCAATTCGAATTGGAACCTGTTCGCCAGCGCCGGGCCTGCGCCCGAAATCCGTACCGTGCTCTTGCGGCCCGGGTGAATCTGGACCGGTGTTTCGCTGCTGATTTTCAGTCCGCCGCGTCCCGCCGGACCGAACCCGCTGACGATCGCGCGAAGTTCCCTGGCGGGCACGAGGTGGCGATACGCGAAGGCCTGCATCAAATCGTCCGCGGGAACCACCGGGCGGATTATCTCGGCCCCGTCAATGATCGCGCGGCCCTCGAGATCGAATGTACAGATTCCCGAGCTGCGGCCGGGGGGAATCGTCAACGTGAAACGAATCTGGTCCTGATTGGCGGGGATCATTCCGCCGCTCAGATACGCGCCGGCCGGCGCGCTCTTCAAACGGAGCAGGATGGCATTGGTAAATCCGTCCTGCCGCAGGACGTGCGCCGTGAGCGGCGCGGTGCCGCCACGGAACGTCACACTCGAAGGCACCAATCGCAATGCGAAGTCCGGGCGCGGCGTGCTGAGGCGAAGCCGGTAGGAGAACTCCGGGCCGCCCTGTTCCTGGGCATCCGCCACGCGAATGAAATAAATTCCGTCCGCGGGAAGCACGGTCCGAAGATACGAATCGGCGTGGTGCGTTTCGAGTCCGGCGCCCTTGTCTTCGAAGTCGTCATTGAAGGCCAGCCGTTTGCCCGCCGAGTCGGCGAGTTCGAGTGTGGAATCGAGCGGTGAATCCAGGCGGCGTGCGATGATCTCAGCGACGATCGCGTCGCCACGATGGCCGGCGAAGCAGTAGGAATTCCTGTCGCCGGGTTTTGCGATTCGGCCGTTCACAATCACAGGCAGTGTCAGATGGCGGGGTTGTTCCGGCGGGGTTTCGGAATCGCAATCGAGAAATTCCGGGAGATTGTCCACGGCGAATGAAATTGTATTCGGCAAATTGCCGCCTTCGAACAATTGAACTTCACGAATGCCGGGAAGCTGTCCAAAATTATCAATGGTTCGATTTGTCACAGGGAGATTCCAGCCGGTCAATGTGATGGCGGTTGATTTTCCAAGCGGACCACCCAGCGGAAAGATGCCCGTCACGAAAGGCAGTTCGCCAATGTGGATGCGATAAACGAAATCCTCGCGGCCGCGGTAGAGCGAATCGCGAATCTGCAGCACGTATTCCCCATCGCGCGGGATCTCGCAGCAGAGCACGGGGTCCGGGTGAAAGCGGAAATGATCGTCGTACGCGAGTTCGTGGCCGCGGGAATCGAGGATGGAGACAGCGGCCTGAAACCAGCCCGGCACGGCGTCAGCCAAATAGGGAACCAGCGCGCGCGCGGAGACGGCGGCGACGATCTTTTGTCCCTGCCGGGCATGAAAGCGAAAACGGTCCACGGAACCGGGGCCGATCTGGCCGTTGACAACGGCCGGCAGGCTGACCGGCAATGGCGTGCGGGCGGCATTCGTCCGGGCCGGCTGGCCGATCCGTTCGAGGAATCGGTCGAGCTCGGGATTCGGCGCCTTCAATGCCGGCTGGGAAACTTCAGGCAATTGGCCGACGCAGAACTTGAGCGGGTTGGACAGGCCATTGGGGCCGGCGAGCCGGATTTCGCGGTCACAGGCCGTCGCATTCGTGGCCATGCGGATTCCCAGGATGATTGTATCGGCGAGCGCCGGGGCGGCATTGCGATTAGGCGCGTCCCGGAGCAGCCGCGCGCGGATGTTCTCAAGCAATTTTTCATCGGCGGTCGTCCAGGTGTTCGTGGAACTCCGATTGGAAAAAAACGCGCGCCGCCGGTCCTGCAAGGTGCGCCATTGGTCACGAAGGTCGCTGAACTCCTTCTGGTTCATGGGACGATTGAACTCGATGAAGGCGGCTTGCACGCCCTCGCCGGAGACAAGCGCATTGGTGGCGTTGTTGAGAAATTGCCCGCCGATCACCACCTGAAACGAAGAACCCTGGCGTCCTCCGGCAGGATAAACGTAACCGATATGCGGGCCGGCCGGTTGTGCCTGCGCGGGGAGCAACGCAAACAAGCCGAGAGGCAGCAGAAGCCGCGTCGCACCGATGATCAGGCGGGCGGCTACGGGGCTGAAAATGCCGGTTTGCCAGTTCACATGATTTCCTTCAGCAGGCCGCCGGTCTTGACGTCATCGGCCGCCGTGGGGGCGACACGAACATCGAGTCCTTGCGGATGCGGCAGGCGCGCGTTGGCGTCAATGCCGAGCAATTGGTACATGCTGGCGAGCAGGTCCACCGGATAAACCGGGCGGTCCTTGACGTCTTCACCGTGGGCATCGGAGCTTCCCACGACATGGCCGCTCTGAAAACCTCCGCCGGCCACGAGTGCGGAGAACACGCGACCCCAATGATTGCGGCCCCCGTTCCAGGGCGCCTCCCATTGAACCCTGGGCGTGCGGCCAAATTCGCCGCAACACCAGACAATGGTGCTGCCCAGGAGACCGCGTCCGGCCAGGTCCTGGAGGAGCGTTGAGAGGCCCTTGTCAAGTTCCGGCAATTTGCGGCGCAGGACCTGAAAGTTCTGCTTGTGAGTATCCCAGCCCTGGTTGTTGATGGTGACGTACGGCACGCCGCGTTCGACGAGCCGTCGCGCGACGAGGCAGGATTGGCCGAAAGTGTTTCGCCCATAACGATCGCGAAGCGCGTTCTGCTCCTGCGAGAGATCGAACACCCGGCCGCCGTCGCCGAGGATCATGTTGTAAGCCTGGCTTTCCGCCTGCTGATGCGCGGCGAGTTGCGGATTGCCGGCCATCAATTGGTCCAGAGTGTCCAGGGAATGCAGCAATTCACGACGATCCTTCTGGCGCTGGTCCGAGATGCTTTGCGACACGATGCCCTCGACGATGAAGCGGGCCTGGGCGGGATCGCCGCCGGTGGCGAAGGGTTTGTAGCGCGACCCGAGAAAACCGGCTTCCGAAAAGCGGCCCTGCGGCTCGGTGAGCACGACGTAAGGCGGAATCAATCCCTGGTAACCGGCGTTGTAGCCCTTGAAGAGCGAAACCACGGCTCCCATGCTGGGGAAGACGTCGCGTCCTCCCTGCGGGCGGGCGGTCTGGACCATGTACGAGGCGGTTTCGTGGGCGTTCACCCCATGCGTGAGGCTGCGGATGAGCGAGTAACGATTGGATTCCCTGGCGAGTAGCGGCAGGAGTTCGCAGATGCGCATGCCATCGGTGCTGGTCGCGATGGGTTTGTCGAAGGGCCCGCAATAATCCGATCCCGCCTCCGGTTTGGGATCGAAGGTATCGAGATGCGAAGGGCCGCCCCAGAGCCAGATTTGGATGACCGCCTTGGCGCTGGCGCGGGGCGCGGGTTCGGCGCCAAGCGCGCTCAGGCTCAAATGACGCCCCAGGACAAGTCCTGCCGCGCCAAGCAATGCGCGTTGCACCGCCTGGCGACGTGAAATGGCTTCTCCGCCCAGGCGGGACACGAGATCGTCAGGAAGAGGTTTCCATTCTCGGCAGGAATAGAATAGCGGGTTCATGGCGGCGGTGGCGGGAGGTTCAGTGGCGATAGAGAAATTCGGGGCTGTTGATCAACGCCCAGGCGAGGTCGAGCGCGGCATTGCGGCGGGACATGTCGGCGTGCTGGAAATAGGATTCGGCGGCGCGGAGTTCGGCGTCCGTCGGGAAACGCGAGAGAATGGTCAGATAACTGCCGATGACAATTTGGCGGGGCGTCTCGCCAGCCTGCATCTGGAGTCGAAGGAGGCGGCTTTGCTCGAGCTTGAGTTGTACGTGCGTCGAGTTGAGCAGATGAAGGCATTGCTCGGCGCTCGGGCGATTGATGCGCTCCGATTCGAGGCCGGTATCCCGGGGTGAGCGGCCGAACATTTCGAGAAAGGGGCTGCTGATGCTTCCGTCGGGCAGTGCAATGGAGCGCTGATCCTCGGGGATGAACGTGAACGGCTCGGGAATCGCGCTGGAATATTTTTCGCCGCTGCCGGTGATCTGGTCGAGTGCGTCAATGAGTGCTTCCGCATCGAGGCGGCGCAATGGGTAGGAGGCAAAGTTCCGGGCGGCCGCGGGGTCGCCGGATTTGGGGACGCACGACAGTTGGTAGGTTCGCGAGTTCAGGATGAAACGGAACAGGGCTTTGAGATCATAGCGCTCGCTGATGAGTTTCTGCTCCAGACAGGCGAGCAACTCGGGATTGGAGGGCGGATTATCGGGGCGGATGTCGTCGGGCTCCTGGATGATGCCGCACCCGAGCAGCCAATACCACGCGCGGTTGGCGATGGCACGGGTGAACCACGGGTTGGAGGGGGTGATCAGCCAGTCGGCGAAGACGGCACGCGGGTCGCGCCCGGGAGTCAGCGATGCGGGAGTTCCGTCGGGAAAAACGGCGGACTGGCAGACGAGGTTCGTGGAATCGTGGTCAAAGAAAACGATCTCCTCCTTCCACTCGGATGTATATTTGTAGCCGACCCTGGCGAAAAACGCGGACATGCCTGCGAGCCGGTTGGTTGGCCATTGATCGGCACGGGCGCCCATGAAGGTGAGTGCGACGGCCTGTGCGATGCCGGCGGGCTGGCGATTCTGCATCGCCCGATAAAAATTCACCGGACCGACGCGGAAATTACTGCCGCTGGAGAGGAGCAACTCGCGCGCGAAACGGTCGTAGGGTTTGTTGTCCCGGATGCTGTCGCGGATCCAGCGATGATATTCCTGCGCCGCGTTGGGCCAGAGATTCACGGGGAACTCCGCCTTCACTCGCAGAAGGTCGCTCCATTTCATCGCCCAGTAATCCGCAAACTCATCGCGTTCGAGCAGGCGATCGATGAGGATGCGCCGCTTGCCGGGATTTTGATCGCGCAGGAACTGCTCTGTTTCCTGCGCCGTTGGCAGCGTGCCGATGACATCCAGATAAGTCCGCCGGACAAACGCGGCATCGGAGCAGGGATTGGCCGGCGGGATTTTGAGGCGCTCGAGTTGCGCGAAAACGAGTTCGTCGATCCGATTGGCGGGTTGAGGAACAGCGTCGCTTTCGAATGGATTGACTGCGCCGGGGGCCATGCGCGGGATCAGCAAAAGCAGGAGGAACAGAACCGGCGGAGCGGGGAAGCTGCGAACAAAGCTCGGGCGCATTCAAAGAGACAGACGCACGCGCATCGCGCGAAGATGCAACGAAAGCGACACCTCTTTTGTTCGCGCGCGGGGCAAGAAATGGTGACTCGATAAAATGATTCCCGGTTTCTGTAACGCGCGCTTTTGTCGGGGCGTCTGGCGAATTAATGTTGTTGTCAATCTCACCTCAGCGGGCGTTCAAAGGAGATCGGATTGCACCGGGCAAAGCGGCTCCTCATTCGGACGGACACGATGCCCGGCTTCATGATGGCTGCGCCTGCCAAATTTTTTTGACCGGCAAGCCGCTGCCCGGCGAGGATCTCATGGAGATCTTCACGCGGCTCGCGGTTGCGTTGAAGGAAATGGAGGCGACCATCGTTCAGCTCACGGTTTTTGGATGCGTGGAGGCGAGCGAAGCGGGGGCCGAGGCGATGCGGCGGGTGTTCGGCCGTGTAGACTGGCCGGTCACGTGGATCGAGGGCGCCGCGTGCGACGGAGGTCCTATAGCAGGTTTGCAGGTGGTCGCGCTCAGCGGCGGAGAGGTGGGGCGGGTCGAATGGTCCGGGCGTGTGGCCGGTTCCGTGTTCGAGGCGGAGGGAGCGCGGCATTGCGTGGTTGGCGGGCTAGGACCGCGGCAGATATACGCCCCGTGCGCGGACCAGACCAAGCAGGCACTGGAGAACCTGCAACGAGCGCTGGCGCAGGCTGGATTCAGCCTGTCGGACACGGCGAGGACATGGTTTTTCCTGGACGAGATACTGTCGTGGTACGATCAGTTCAACCGCTCACGGAGCGAGATTTACTCCGGAGTGAAGTTCCGCAGCGGTTCACTGCCGGCGAGCACTGGGGTGGGCGCGCGGAACCCGGGCGCAGCGGCGCTGGCGGTAGGCGCCTGGGCGATCCAGCCGCTCGACGCGAGCACGTGCATTCAGGAAGTCGCATCGCCGCTGCAATGTCCCGCGCCGGCGTATGGGAGTTCGTTCAGCCGGGCGATGGAAATCCGGTCGGCGGGCGGTCGTCGGCTTTTCATCTCCGGCACGGCGAGCATCGCGCCGGGCGGCGAGACGATGTGGCGGGGTGATGTCAGGCGGCAGGTGACGCTCGCGATGGAAGTGGTGGAGGCGATTCTGCGCTCGCGCGGCTTCGAGTTTTCCCAGCTCACGCGCGCGACGGCTTATTTCAGGGATAATCGCGACGCGGGCCTGTTCAGCGCATTGTGGGCGGAGCACCGGCAAGGTTCGCTTCCTGTCGTAACGGTGCAATGCGACATCTGCCGGGACGATCTGCTGTTTGAACTGGAGGCCGACGCGTGGAGGCCGGCGTGAACGTTGGACCCTAGCGCGCGCGCAGCAAGCGGGGCTGATCCCTGGTCCGCGCATGCGACAGGCGGAAGCCGACCGTGTGCGGGGCGACGACGAGCAGGGCGACCAATGCCATCAGCAGCATTTGGCCAGTGGATAATGTAGCCAGGCCGCCGATGCTGGCGGTGGTCACCAGCGCAATGGCCCCGGCCAGGACGTAACAGGTGGCGGTGAAGCGGTCGAGCGCGGTGCCCGCGCGGGCCTCGTGCGCGACGGCTTTTTCCGCCGCATGCCCCGCGACGAGCGTGGCGTAGTGCGGAAAGTTTTTGCGCGGGAGTTCCTGCCAGTGATTATTTTCGCGCAACTGGTAGATGCGAAAGCCCGTGTTCAGCAGCGGCACGACCAGGAAAATCGGCGGTTTGGTTTCCAGGGCATCCAGCACGAGGCGGAAGAACTGCGCCAGCTCGGCTTCGACATCCTCATTCAAGCGCAGGCGGAATTCGATCAAGGCGACATACTCGCGGTTCTCGAGGTCCAGCAGGGCGAGATCGGCATAGTGCGGGAAGGACTGGTCTGCGGTTTCGGCGCCGAGCAGACCTCCGAGTTTCTCGCGCAGGCTGTGCTTCCATTCCCAGGGCTCGCGGAGTCGAAAGCAGGGGCCGCGATAGATGGAGTCCCCGGGAAAGTTCGATTCGTGGAGGAATGCGAGAAACTCCTCTTCGAGCCGCTCCTTGTCTTCAAGCGTGGCAGCAGGCATGCGGAATCAGGGCGGACTGGAGGAGTTGGAGGAAGGTTGCCGTTGCGGGGCAGGGGACTCGGCAGATTGCGAGCTCCGGGAGCCTGCCGGGGATGCCGCTGTTTGCCGCGGGATGCCGGTGTAAGCCAGCCCGCCGTTCGGCCAGACGATACTGCCGGTGGAACCGGAATTGTAACCCGCGCCGACCGGGAGTTGATCCAGACGCGGAAGAATTTCACGAATACTTTCCTGCGCGTCCGCAAGAGCAGACTGCAGGGAGATCAACAGGGTCGATTCGTCCGGTGAGAGCGTGTTGGACGTTGTAGCGGCGGCAGTCGCGCTGGGCGGGGCCTGTGGAGCCGGCGGTTGGCGCGGCGCAAAACCGGCGGGTGGACTGGCCAGATTGACCCCCAGATTCTGGGAAAGATCAGTGGCCAGATTTTTGCCCAGCGGCGGGCTCGCCAGGGTCACTCCCAGATTCGGCTGGGGTGGCAGCAGAGGCGGCTCGGAGGCCGTCGGGTTTTGCTGCTGGCCGTTAGCCGCAGCAGCGAGGAGCGGCCGGAGTTGGTTGAGATCGAATTGAAGCCGCTGGATGAGCGCGCGGGTGTCATCCGACAGCGGAAGCCCGTTGGTGGCCTGCGCGGCGGAGGAGGGCAGGGGACTGGTTTGCGCGCAGAGCGGCAAAACCAGTGTCCAGACCAAAACCGCAAATGTCTCCCTCTTCAGTTGCATCTTCTGGAACTCCCGCCGGTGCAGCGCGCTCCCCTTTCACTTACCCACAGTTGCGTGCGGCCAAACCGGTCTCTCCTTACAAGAAACCAGAGACACGTCATTTGCCATGGGGTGTTGTCCCCGAAGTCAGGCAAAGACAAGCAGAAGGAGGGCGAAATTCCAGTGTTTAGGCGGCCGTGGCAGCCTTCCGAAGCCCGACGGTCATGTAATCGAGATATTCCAGAAGCTGCTTTTTCATTTCGCGGCGCGGGACGATGGCGTCGACGAGTCCGTGATCGAGGAGAAATTCGGCCGTTTGAAAACCGGGCGGCAACTCGGCCTGCGTGGTGTCCTTGATGACGCGCGGACCGGCGAAACCAATCATTGCGCCGGGTTCGGCGATGATCAGATCGCCCACGCTGGCATAACTGGCCATGACGCCGGCGGTGGTGGGGTGGGTGAGAATGCTGAGATACGGGAGCTTTGCGCGGGCGTGATAGGCAAGTGCGCCGCAGGTCTTGGCCATTTGCATGAGGCTGAACATGCCCTCGTACATGCGCGCGCCGCCACTGGTGGAAATAATGATGAGCGGCAAGCCCTTTTCCGTGCTCTTCTCGATGAGGCGCGTCAGTTTTTCGCCGACGACCGAGCCCATGGAACCGCCGAGAAATTGAAAATCCATCACACCCAGGCCGACGCGATGCTCGCCAATGCGGCCAATGCCGGTCACCACAGCATCTTTGAGGCCGGTGGACTTCTGGTAATCGTTCAGCTTGGAGGAGTAAGTGGCGACCCCGGTGAAATTGAGCGCGTCCACGCTGGTCATGTCGGCATCCATCTCCTCGAAGGAACAGGTTTCCACGAGCGAGTGGATGCGTTCACGGGAACCAATGGGGAAATGATGCTGGCAATGGGGGCAGACCTTGAGGTTTTCGTCGAGCTCCTTGTCGAAAACCATGGTGTTGCACTTGGGGCACTTGGTCCACAAGCCCTCGGGGATCTCGCGCTTCTTCGACTTGCCGCCTGCCAGCTTCGGCTTCTTGGCGAAGGTGGTCTCGGCCGTGGCCGAGGGAGGCGGGGTGACGGCAGGCTCAGCCGTTTCCAGCCCGAGGGTCTTTTTGGTAAAGGTGGTCGTGGCCATTGGCTTCCTCATATATCAGAGCCCCCGGGCAACCGTCCATACGGAAACAGCGGCTGCTCCGGCATCGATCAGGAGAGCGGCGCAGGCGTTGGTGGTGGCGCCGGTGGTGAAGACGTCGTCGATGAGCACAACGCGTTCGCCGTTGAGTTTCCGGCCGGGACGCAGCACAAAAGCGCGGCGGACATTCTCCGCACGCGCTTCGCGGCTCAACAGGGTTTGAGTTTGCGTGGGTTGGGCGCGTTTGAGCAGCGCCTTGTTGACCGGGATGCGCGTGGCGCGGCTGAGGCACGCGGCGAGACGCTCGGCCTGGTTGAACTCGCGTTCGCGATACTTGGCCGCGTGCAGCGGGACGGGAACGATCATATCGCAAGGCTCCTTCTCGAAGACAGGTTTTGCCGCGCGGATGAGGAGATCGGCGAGGAACGGCTCGAACCACAGGGCGCGCTGGTATTTGTAGCGGTGGATGATTTCGAGCATGAATTCGTTGGCAGTGACGGCGGCGCGGGCGGCGCGGAAATGGAGTTGCAGTTCGCGACAGTTGCCGCATTCGAATTCCGTCGTGATGTCACCTTCATAGGGCAGACCGCAACGTTCGCAAAAGGGCGGTTGGATGAACCGGACCTTCTGCCAGCAGGCCACTCCGACGAATCCCTCGGCGGCGGTAGCGCGCTCCTGTCCGCATACCTGGCAGACTTCAGGATAAACGAACCCGAGCCCGGTATCAAGCAGGCGGCGCGCCGATGACAGCAGCGGACTCATGCGGCGGGAGCGGAGGCAGTCTGGCGCGTCGGCACCCGAAGCAGCACCAGCAGTGCGCCCGTCAACACCGCCAGCGCGAGCCAGCCGTCAATCAGTTTGCCCGTGCCAAAGAGCCACTCGCGCGGGTTCGCGCCCTGGCTGGTGAGGAGATTGTAGGACTTGAGCCAGAAGATCCACCCGGCGTGCAGGCCGATAGAGAAGTAGAGATTGCCGGTGCGCTGGTACGCCAGGCCGAGAATAATGCCGGCGAGCGTGAGGTTGAAAAAGCCGGGAATCACAACCTGAAGATCGCCAAACCCGCGGAGCATCTGTGGCAAGGTCCGCAGGCCGGAGTCCCAGGCGACGGGGCCGGGCAGGTCGGCTTTCTCCATGAAGTGCACCATTGCATAAATCATGCTGCTAACGACCAGCGCGAGACGCCAATCCCAGACGCGTCGCAGCGCGCCAAAGATTGCGCCGCGGAAGAGGATTTCTTCGAGCACGGAGACAACGATCGCCGTGACCGCGGCGGAGGCAAACTGGCGGGGGGCAAAATCCGGATTCAACGTGCGGCTATGCGCGGCGAGCACAAGGGCGGCAAGAACGGCAAGGGAGCCAAAGCCGAGTGCAAACCCGGCGGCGAGGCGTGACCATTGGCTCGAGGGGCGGACCAGACCCACATCGTTCCACGAGCGCGCGCCGAGACTGCGCAACAGCGGCCAGATTCCCGCCAGCGCCAGAATGAGGAGCGCGCGGTTGACGAAGCGATGAAAGGGATTGTGCGCGAGATGGGAGTTGGGAGCGATGGTTTGCGCCAGCCACCAAAGGCAGGGAGAGAGCAGGGCGCCGCCGATGAAAACCACCAGGATATAAATGAACAACGAGCGGAACGGGCGCATATGGGTTTCGGCCAGCCCACTGCGCGAGGCAATATTGTTCATTGTTGCGCGAAAATACCAGCAGGGCTTCAACACTGGCGCGAGCAAAGGCGCCAACTTTCCCCGGCCCTTTCCCTGCTTCCCGGCGGAGAGGGGGAAAGAGGCGCGTTTGTTCTCAAGCCCGACAGAGATACGCGATGGCGATTGATAGGGAAATCGGCGGTGGAGAGGAAGGAGAAAGTGGTGTTTTGGCCGGGACTCGAGCGTGCGGTTCCGACCGCTGGACGCGGTTGGGGACGTCGCATCGCCACATCCCCCGCGCGGGATAACGGCGTGTCAGAGCAAAACAATTTGGCGGAGGCGCGGGTCCCATGGTACATAAATGAGAACATGTTTTTCGGTTCAAAGAACGAAACCGCGAACGGCAAGGCGCAGCCGGGGCAATTTGGGGACTATTTTCTGCGCGAATTGATCAACAGCGGCGGCATGGCGGACATCTGGCTTGCCACGGATGCCAACAACCAGACCTATGCGCTGCGGAGATTGCACGACAATCTCCGATACAACCTCGAGGCCCGCCGGCGATTTCTGCGCGGTTGCGAAATCCTTTCCAAGATACACAACCACGATTGCGTGATTGGATATCACGGCCATGGGAAGATGGACGGGGCGTTGTATCTGTTGATGGAGTACGTGGAGGGGTCGAATCTGAAGTTGATGTATGCGGCGCACGATCCGGTGCTGCTCGAGAACGTGGCCAACATCATCATCGACATGGCCACGGCGCTCGATCACGTGCACGAGAGCGGTTTCATGCACCTGGATTTCAAGCCCGAGAACGTGCTCGTGACGCGCAACGGCAGCGTGCGGCTGGCGGATTTCGACCTGGCGCAGCCGATTCCCAGGAAGCCGAAGAAGCTCTCAAAAAATCCCGGAACACCCGCCTATATGTCACCCGAGCAATTGCAACGGCTGCCGGTGGATCATCGCGCGGACATCTTCGCATTCGGTGTGGCGGCTTACGAATTGCTGACGAACCACAAGCCGTTTCCAGGCGACACGCCGGCGGACATTTTGAAGGCCCAGCTCAATCGTTCCGGTTTCGTCGCGCCGCGTGAACACAACCCCGACCTGCCAGCCGCGCTGGAAAAGGTGATTGTGCGCTGTTTGTCGCAGGATCCGGAGGCGCGGTATCCGTTCATGGGGCTGGCGTTGCATGAGTTGAAGACGGCGTTGTACGTGTGAGGCCGGCGCGTGTCGCGTGTTCAAGGAAGGACGGGCGGACGCCCTTTCACTTTGATGCGCGATCCTGACCAGGTTCAAGCTTGAATTTCGTGATGCGCCAAAGGAGGGCGCCCCAGGCCACCAGAGCGAAGCTGAAGACCGGCACGATCCAGGTGGGCAGGACATTGTGAGCTTCCGAGGCGGGTACGCCGTAAGCGTTGCCGACCCACACGTCGGTGCGCAAATTCATGATCAACAAGACGAGCGCGCATGCGAGGACGAGGTGTTGTCCCAGCCGGGCGGTGGCAGTCGCCGCGGGGAGCCCGCGCAACTTATAGAAGGAGGATATGGTAAGCATGATCATCGTCGCCGTGATGATGACCACGCCGGTGACGTCGTGACCGCCGGTCCGCCACGCAAAGGAAATAAGCCAGGAGAAAATCGCGAGGTAACCGCCTGCGACTCCCGCCACCAGCGTGGCTGCCTTAACAGGCGGCGCGTCCGCCGGAAACGAGGCGTCGACGCCGGGAAACTGCCAGTTGCGGGCCTGCTGCCGCCGGAGCACAGAAACCTGGAGCCCGATGGTGGCGAACGCGAAAAGGAACCAGAAGACAATCTCGGAAACGAAGCGCTGGCGATCGTTCCAGGCAAAGTGTCGTCCGAGAATTTGCACGAAAATTTCGCCTGTCACAGCAGATCCGAGATAGAGCACCAAGAAGAGAATGATCCCGGCCAGGTGCTTTCGGCGAGCGGTTGGATTGGGCGCGGCCTCGCGGATGACGAGCCATTGGGCGGCAACACCGGCGGCGATACCTAGAAACGGCGCAAGCGGAGCAAGCCAGACGGCGAGCAGGCCGGACTTGGTGGCGGCGGCACCCTTGGCTCCGGCGCCAACGGCGGCGGTGGCGGGAGCGACGGCGATCGGCAGCGACGAAAGCACGGCATTGGAGAATTTCCGGCCGGGCGCGGTGCGGAGCAGGGTTTTCTCGACGAATGCCTGGACTTCCTCCTGCAGCAGTTTGCGGCCGCGGGAGAGGCGTTGTCGCACGGCGTCCTCGGACAGTTCCAGTTCGGCGGCGACGTGGTCGATCGATTGATGCTCGCGGTAATAAAGCACCAGCGGCTCGCGATAGAGTTCGGGGACGCGTTCCAGCGAGCGCCAGAGAATCGCCTCTTCCTCGCGGCTGATGGCCTGTTCCGACGGCTCGGCTTCCAGGGCGGGAGAATCGTGAATCGCGTCCAGCGGCGCGGCGTCGTGGACTGGTTCGCGGCCGTCGCGATCGCGATGTTTGTAGATGCGGTGGCGGGCGATGCCGCAGAGCCAGGGGCGGAGCTTGTCGGGGTCGCGCAGGGTGCGCAGGTCCTTCCACGCGCCGAGGAAGGTTTCCTGGGCGATGTCCTGGCTGCGGCTGAGGCTGCCGAGGGCGCTGTAGGCCAGGGAGCAGATGAGGGTTTGGTAGCGTTCGACGATCTGACGGAAGGCGTCGCGATTGCCGGCGAGGCTTTCGGAAACGAGTTCGGCGTCAGTGCGTTCGGCGGTGTGCATTGGTTCGGATGTCATCATAGCACTGGATAAGGGGCGGGGCAGCAGGGAAATGTGACAGGGAAAAAGAATTTCCAACCGCAGATCGACGCAGGCAAGCGAGAATGCGCGTTGGCAGGTTTTTATCTGGAGAAAATTGCAATCTTTCTTTTCCGCAGCAGTACCCGATGGGGTGGATTCCCGGTTGTCACTGGTGTGTATATCTGGTAGTTTCCGCGACATGACTACAAGCAAGAGCCTGACAAATCTGACGAAAGCGCTGGTGCTCGCCGCCATTGTGGCGGGGGTGGGCCGGGTCGCGTGCGCCGGTGAAATGACGGCGTTTCAATTGATCAAGGAAGCCGATCGTTATGTGGGCGAGGAAGCGAAGGACCAGGTGGTGCAGCTTCGGTCCGAGAAATCCATCGGCAGCCTGCAGCCGAACATCTGGTATGTGGTATTCTATGATCCGGATGCCACGTTCAAGGCCACCGAGGTGAAGTTCGGCGGCGGCAAGAAGCTGGATGTCAAGCGGCCGATGCGCATGCTGGAGATGGCTTCGGGAAATTCGAAACTGGACAGCAAGAAGCTTAATACGGATTCAGACAAGGCCATCAAGATTGCAACCGCAGATCCGTTGCTAAACAACATCAAGGTCACTGCCACCCAGCTCTGGCTGGACAAGGGTGACGATGGTCCCACCTGGAAGGTGCGGCTTTGGGCGCAGAAGCTCCGCGACCCGAGCCGCGACGCCGACATCGGTGATATTTACATCACGTCGGATGACGGCAAGGTGGTGAAGCGCGATCTGCATATTGACCGGCTGGATTGATTGATCGGCCGGGGAACGGGGCGAGTGAACGACGCGAAGCGAACCGACGAACAATATGACGTGGTGATTGTGGGCGGGGCGCTGTCCGGCGCGGGCACTGCCGTCCTGCTGCTTCGCGAGCAGCCGCAACTTCGCATTCTCATCATCGAGCGCTCGGCTGCATTTGGCCGGCGCGTGGGTGAGGCGACGATCGAGATCAGCACTTATTTTCTGACGCACCGGCTCGGCCTGGCGCAATATCTCAACGAAACGCAGCTCAATAAACAGGGGCTGCGTTTTTGGTTTGCGAACGAGCGCGCGAAGACCCTGGCCGACTGCGGCGAGGTGGGGCCGGCTTACATGGCGCGGGTGCCGTCATTTCTGGTGGATCGCGCGGCGATGGATGAGGAGGTGCTGCGGCGGGCATGCGCCCTGGGGGCGGAATTGTGGCGCAACGCGGTGGTGCAGAAGATCGAACTGATTTCGGGCGGCACGCAGACCGTGACCGTGCGCCATAACGGAGAAACGGTCGAGGTGCGCGGGCGATGGGTGGTGGACGCGTCGGGCGTGGCGGCGGTGCTGGCGCGGCAGGAGGGTTGGTGGCGTCCAAACACGGAGCATCCCACGACGGCGGTGTGGTCGCGTTGGAAGGGCGTGAAGGACATGGAATGCCCGGACCTGGCGAAGAAATATCCGGCTTGGGCGAAAGCGTGCTACGGAATGCGGAGCACGGCGACGAATCATTTGATGGGCCGCGGTTGGTGGGCATGGATGATAGCGCTGAAGGGCGGGGATGTGAGCATCGGCGTGGTGTTCGACCAGCGGTTTGTGAACTGGCCGGAAGGCGGCAGCCTGGGCGAGCGGTTGAAGGAATTTTTGATGCAGCATCCGGTCGGGCGCGAGTTGCTGGAAGACGCGACGTGGACGGAGGGAGACATGCATTGGCGCAAGAACCTGCCGTACTCGAGCACTGTTTATGCGGGCGATGGGTTCTCGTTGGTGGGTGACGCGGGGGCGTTTTTGGACCCGTTCTACAGCCCGGGCATGGATTGGATTTCGTTCACGGCGAGCTGCACGACAGAATTGATCCTGGCGCAACAGCGCGGCGAGCCGATGCAGGCGCGGGTTGCGAAGCACAACAAGGACTTTGTGCAGAGTTACGGGCGGTGGTTCAAGGCGATCTACAAGGACAAGTACGAATACATGGGGGAATACGACCTCATGCGGCTGGCGTTCCTGATGGACCTCGGATGTTATTACCTGGGCGTGGCGATCCAGCCGTTCAAGCGCGGCGCGGTGGGATTGACGGAACCGTACTACAGCACGCCGCCGTCGACGCCGTTCTTCCATTTCATGCGGACGTACAACCGGCGGTTCGCGAGCATGGCGCGGTCGCGCACGGCACGCGGCGTGGCGGGGCGCACGAACGATCGCCGGCGGTTCATGTTCCGGGGATACAATTTTGCGCCCTCGAGCGTCTGGCCAATCACGAAGGCGATCATTTCGTGGGTGAGGCTGGAATTGACCGAGGGCTGGCGCACGTGGTTTGAGAAGCGACCGGAACCGGCAATGGAGAAACCACAGGTCACACCTGCCCGCACCCGCACGGCTGCTGAGGTCAAGGCTGCGATTTGATTCGCGCGGCTAGAGTCCTTCCAGTCCCTTCAGATAGGCGAAAACCAATTTTGGCAGATCGTCACTGTAGCCGCCTTCGAGGAGGCTGAACGCGGGGATGCTCAATTGACGGATGGATTGGCCGAGCCAGTGGAAATCCTCGGCTTCGAGCGTTTCCTGCGCGAGCGGGTCGCGCGCGTAGGCGTCGAAGCCGGCGGAGACGGCGACGAGATCGGGTTGGAAGCGCTCGAGACGGCCGAGGGCATCGGAGAAGACGCGGCGATATTCCGCGCGCGGGGTGCCGGGGGCGACGGGATAATTGAAGCAATTGTGTCCCGCATCCTCACCGCCCGTGCCGGGATAACAAGGGTATTGGTGAATGGAGAAAAACGCTGCGCCGGGAACGTCGAGCAGGATGTCTTCAGTGCCGTTGCCGTGGTGAACATCAAAATCGAAAACGGCCACGCGGCGCGCGCCGGTGGCAAGGGCTTCAAGGGCGGCAATGGCGATGTTATTGAGATAGCAGAAGCCCATGATGCGATTACGGGTGGCGTGGTGTCCGGGCGGTCGCATGAGGCTAAAAGACGCATCGCCAGCGCGGGCGGCTTTGAGACAGGCGAGCGCCGCGCCGACTGAGCGGCGGGCGTGTTCTTCGATATTGGGAAACCACGGAGTATCGGCGTCGAAGTCCCCTTCCTCGCCCAGGCGCCCGACCAGTTTGGGCGAGTGCGCGCGGAGAATGGCGGTTTCGTCGGCGGGCAGGGGAGCGCTCCAGGTGATGGGCAGTTCGGATTGGCTGCGGAGAAAGGCGAGGGATTCCCGGATGCGGTCCGGACGCTCGGGGTGCCCGGGAGCGGAGTAGGCCAGACAGGCCTCATCGGTGACGATCTTCATGCGTGCGCCAGCTTCGCATTTGGTTTTTGCCTTTTTTGCACGGGGTCCTAAGATGCTGCAAAACGGCTTATCTCGCGATGAAAAAAAATCTCCTGCGGTTCTGGCTTCTTCCGGTTCTCACGCTCCTTTCCTGGCAATGCGGGGCCTGGGATTACGATCAACACCGGCTCGTAAATCAATTGGCGCTGGCGTCGCTGCCGACGAATTTCCCGGCGTTTGTCTTCGCGCCGGCGGCGAAGGAACGAGTGGCGTTTCTCGCGGGAGAGCCGGATCGATGGCGGAATACCACCGATGCCACGCTCAACCATTTCAACGGTCCCGATCACTACATCGACCTGGATGAACTGGATACGTACGGGATCGAGGTAAGCGCGCTGCCGAAGTTCCGCTACGATTTCACGGCGCAACTGGCGCTGGCCCGCGCGGCACACCCGGATCGTTTCCCGCCGATTGACAGCTCGCGCAACGCGGATCACACGCGGCAGTTGGTGGGTTTCCTGCCATGGGCGATCGTGGAGAATTTCGACAAGCTCAAGTCGCAGTTTTCCTATCTGAAGACCTTTGAAGAGAACGGCGGCACGCCCGATGAAATCGCCAACGCGCAGGAGAACATCATCTATATCATGGGCGTGATGGGGCATTACGTGGGCGACGGATCGCAGCCGCTCCACACGACCAAGCATCACCACGGCTGGGTTGGCAATAATCCGAATGGCTATACCACCAATCCCGGGTTCCATAGCTGGATTGACGGCGGGTATTTCCACAAAATCGGCGGGCTGCAGCTCAAGGATGTGGTGGGACGGATTCATCCCGCCCAATTGATCTCGGCGGGTGCGGCCGAAGACAAGCCCAAGGACGCGTTCTCGCTGGTGGTGGCGTATATCGCGGAAGGGCAGAAACTGGTGGAACCGCTTTATCAATTGGAGAAGGCGGGGAAACTCACGGGCGAACCTGGCGTTGGCCAGGAAGGGACTCCTTTCCTGGTGACACAGCTTGCGGTGGGCGGTCAGATGCTGGGAAATTTGTGGTACACAGCGTGGCAGAGCGCGACACCGGATACCTTTCTGGCATCGCAACTGGCCCGACGCAAAGAGGCGGCGGAGGCGGCTGCTGCGGGGAAATAAACCACGAATTAACACGAATTGGGATTGGGAAGAAGGGGATGACGCGGATTCTGTGAATGGGCGCGAATGCTGAATAGGCCGTCCCTCATTTTTTGTAGAATTTTTTCTCCCAGCTTTTTTGCTTGGCACCGGCTTCGCGGAGGAACGGAGCCAGGGCGCCGACGTTGAGCAGCGCCCCGTTCATCTGGTGGAAGGGGAAGCGAAGCGGGCGGGCGAAATCGACGAACAGCACGACGCGATAGCCGTCGGTGTCATTCCACACTTCGTGATTGTACGTGTCGTCGAAGATCAGTCCCTTGCCCTCGGTCCAGTGGCGGAATTCGTTGCCGATGCGGATGCGGCATTTCTCGCGCGGCTCGGGGACGAGCAGGCCGAGGTGAAAGCGCAGAATGCCGTTGTAGGCGCCGCGATGTGCCGGGATGTGTTTGCGCGGGGAAAGAATGGAAAAGAAGGCCGTCTTCATGCCCGGGATTTTCGCGAGCAGCTTCATGGTCTCCGGACAGCGGCGCGCGTTCTCCTCGCAATCCATCCCGATCCCGGCGAGGAAGTAGGTCTTCCAATTGTCGTCGGTGGTGATGGTGGTGACTTCCTTCAGGATTTCGTGAAAGCTCGGAATCTGATCGCGGTACCTCATCACCTGGTCGAGTTCGGCGCGGATGCTTTTCCAACCGGCCTCCACCTCGGCGGCCCACGGGAAGGAGGCGGTATCGTATATCGGAGGATCGCCGTGGATGGAGACCCTGGCGACGCCGCTTTCGAGCAGGTTCTGCATGCCGAGCAGCGCGCGGCCGGTGACGGTTTTGGGCGGGTTCAACTGGTGCCGGCGGTTGCAGAGATCGACGGCGGGGGCAGGCGACGAGGATTCAGACGGAAAAGATGCGTGATTCCCGGCGGTATTGCTTTGCGATTCCATAGGTACAAGCGTGACGCTTGCCGGGTTTAGTACCGCCACCGGGGTGGCGGTGTCAATGGGGTGAGAAAGGACGGACGCGATTCTCTGTATAAATGTCGTGTTATTGATGTTGCCAAAGAAAGGGGCGGTCAGGGGATTTGAAAGGGGCGGTCAGGGGATTTGAAAGGGGCGGTCAGGGGATTTGCGAGCCGGTAGCGAATGACCGCACCGATGGGGTGGCTTGGATCATCCCCCAGATAGCGTGCAATCTGCAAAACGCCCTGCGCTCCGGAGCGGGTCGTGAAGAAACAAACATTCGTGCCGCGGATCACATCCGAGCAGCCTTTGGCGCGGCGGGCCTTGTCCGCGGCAAATGCGGCCACCACGGCCTGGTTATCAGGATTGTTGGTATCGATTTCATACAAGGGATTGAGCGAAAGCCAGCAAATCAGCGCGTCGATTCGGTCCACGTCCGACCAGACGGCGGGATCGCCGGCTTTCTCCTCGGAGGCGGTGTCGTCCCATGAACGCATGTCGAGCGCAGTGACCTTGCCGTCATCGTCGCCGTACAAATCGACCCCGGCCTGACGGAGCGCATCCTGTCCCGTGACGGAAAACTCATGCGCACCCCGGCCGGCACTCGGGTCGATATCATCTACGGAGGAGAGATCCAGCGCGCGATGAGCTGGGCCGCTGAAGTCGAGAGTGCGCTCGATGGCCGGCCGGAGCACAAGCGGAGCATCGATTAACTTGAATCGAACCTTTAATTTGCGAGTGGCGCTGTCGGGATCCGTCACCTGGATGATGCCGATGTCGAGTCGTTCGGTGGCGAAAGCGTAAGTGTTGCCGGGCAGTAGAACCGCATTCGTTTTGAAATTCAGGTCGTCGTTGGTTCCGACCATCCGAAGAATTTCCCTGGGGGTGAGATCGGACCAGCGCTCATTGGGCACCTGGTTGGCAATGAGATTCAGGCCTGCGATCGCCTTCTCACCGGTCGCCAACCGGGTGAACTTGAGATCGGCTCCGTTGGCGGAACACCACGCCGGGAAATCTGCCGGGGTGCCAGTGTAGGCGGGCAGCAAAATTAATGTCCGGAGATTGACAAAGGGCTCCGCCTCAAACAACGGGAGTTCACGGACCGGGCCGAAAGCAAGCTCTGCCGGGCGAACAGCCGCGGCCGGTTTGGGTGACGATGGCTTGTAAGCAATCAGTAATGCGATGGCCACCCAGATCAACGTATTGGCAATTCCCAATCCGATCGCCTGCCGTCCCTTCGGAACAGCGCGGGCGATATAGCCAAGCGCGATTGCGGCCAGTGCGAAAACGAGGACGGCGAACACCAGCGCTGCCGGTGCATGGGGAAAAATCCAGAACGTGATTGCGCCCAAAATGCCGCTGAGGCCGGAGCAGCAGAACGCCAGGAGCGCCGATCGGTTCGCCGCCGGGGCCGATCCGGTTTGCCCGGGTCGGCTCGCGGGAGTTCCGGCGACGATTGTTTCGACCTGTTCCTTGATCTGGCTGGCCTGTTGGTAACGGCGCCGCGGTTCCCTCTCCAGCGCGCGGAGGACCACCTCATCGAGCCGCACGTCGAGGTGAACTTTCCTCGACGGCGGTTCGATGCGCTGATTGGGCAACTCCCCCGTCAGCATTTGATACAACACCACGCCCAGGGAATAGATGTCGGCGCGGTGATCCACCTCCAAGGGTCTTTCGACCTGTTCCGGCGCCATATAGGATGGCGTGCCCATGACCTTGCCCGCCTCGGTGAGGGCGGCCGAAGCGGAAACATTTTGCGGGTTGCCCGCGGTGGCGGCGGCGTCCGCCTCGATACCCATGAGGCGTGCGAGGCCAAAATCGGCCACCTTCACGCGGCCCTTGCGGTCCACGAGGATATTTTCGGGCTTGATGTCGCGGTGAACGATGCCCTGGTCGTGCGCGTATTGAAGGGCGTCGCAGATTTGCGGCACGATCGCCAGCGCCTCCCGGGGAGCGATGCGGCCGTTCTGGAGCAACTGCCGCAGATTAACGCCGTCCACGAATTCCATCAGAAAGTAGAACAGGCCGTCCGCCTGGCCGAATTCGTAGAGCGTGACGATATTCGGATGATTCAAGCGCGCCAGCGCCCGGGCCTCGCGCGCGAAACGCTCGGCGAACGCAGGATCGTCGCCGATCCCGGGCGGGAGAATCTTGAGGGCCACAATGCGGTCGAGCTGTTTTTGGTGCGCCTTGTAAACGGCGCCCATCCCGCCGCGGCCGATGAGTTCGAGGATTTCCAGTTGCGGGAATTTGGCGGCGAGTTCCCCAGGTGTGGGCGGAATGAAAGCGGAGGCGCGGGGGCGATTAGGATCATCGGCCGCCGTCTGCGTGCCGGTGGCGAAACCGGCCTTGAGCAGGCATTGCTCGCAAAGGCCCTTGGGCGCGGAGGGCGCGAGCGGTTTGCCGCAGCTTGGACAGATGGCGGTTGTATTCATAATGTTCCGTCACTCTTATCATTCAGGAAAAGGAGCGGGAGGTTACAGGAAAAATGCGCGGCGTTGTGGCGGAGCCCGACTGTGTCCGCAGGACCAGCCGCAGCAATGTCCGCCCGCCGATCGCCTGATCTCTGCGGCAACCCCTCATTCATACCTGAATCTCGGATTCTCCCCCGAAAGCTTTCGGGCTTGGAGCGCCTTTCTCCCATCCTCGCATGTCCTCCGCTCCAGCGGGGGCCCCCCTCCCCATGCCATTTGCTGCAAACATCTGCAAATAACTGCAAACATCCCCAAACACCCGCAAAGCGCCGACGGGCAGCCAGGGTCGGGCGCTTCTCGGCCTGGCCGCCGAAGTCTCCATACGTGCGCCCGCAAACTCCCGCCCCACGCTCCCGGAACCTGCACCGATGCGCTGCACACGGACGGATCTGTGTTTCCCGACCGAACACCGGACACTTGCCAACTGAGAACTTGTTTCGCCTCCGCTCTTCGCCAACGCCCGCTGCCCCAATCTGATAATTTGAGAATCCGATAATCTGATAATCAAATTGATTTTTTTCTTCATCTTTCACGCCCCCATCCTACCAAAGGGGGTAGGACAACCACGGTCCAACCCCCTCGCCATATTTTCACAATTTGCTTGAGATTATTTTACCGCCGGCTGGCCACAAAAGCCTTGGCGAACGTGGCTCCAACCCATTGACTCGGAAACGCCTGCATTGGTTTCCCAGGCGGGCAGTGGCCGCAAGCCAGTTCTCGAAACACTCTCTCAAGCGGCCAAAAAGTACGTGTTTCCCAATCCTTGGCCACTGGGCGCAACAGAACCGGGTTAATCCTCCAATTGAGAAATCACGTCACAGATCCAGGCGTCTCCGGAATTCGCGAAGCGTAGGGAGTGCGGGAGCTTGCTCCCGCTTTCGAGAATGCACACTCATCCGACGTGCCCACGTATAACCTAAGGTCGTTGTTCGTTTAGACGCCCCTTCACTTCACCAATTCGCGCAAATTCGCGCAATTCGCGTCAAGTTTCCGATTCCATCCACGTGACGTCTCTTCGCTCCCTTCGCGACCTTCGTGTCGAGAATCCGTATTCTTCCGGCAGTCACCCCGAAGCCACGACACTGAACAGATGATTCATCTCCTCCTTCACCTCCTCAGGGGAACTGACGGTGTTGGCGATTTCGGCCTGGAGGAGTTCGCGATAGCGCTTGCGGAGCCGGTGAACGGCAGTTTTGACTGCGCCTTCGTTCATGCCGAGGGCGGTGGCCAGATTTGCATAGGGCTGCGATTCGCGCAGGCCGGTGAGCGTTTGTTTGAGAGCGTCGAACAAGGCGGCTTTTCCTTCGCGCTGATATTCGGCTTCAAGTTGCAGGAGCACTGCGTTCAAAAGAGCGGTTGCCCATTGGCGATCGAAAGCCTTGTCGGGCGCGTCGGTGGTGGCGGGTTCGAGATGGAAGCAACGCTCTGCGGCATCCAGGTCGAGCGAAAGCAGCCGATGACCGCTCCCGCGCTTTTGTGCCTGGCCTTTGGCCCATTCGCCGGCGAGGAAATGATTCATCGCGCCCAGCAGGTAGGAACGGAAACGGCCCTTTTCGCGGGACGCATTGGCGATGGAATTGGCCTCGAGCAGGCGGAGGAAAAACGATTGCGTGAGGTCCTGCGCGTCGTGAGGTGAATAGCCGCGTCGCCGGACATAGGCGTAGAGCGGATACCAATAGGTCTGGCAAAGGCGGGCCAGCGCGGCCTCGGCGCGGGTGGTGTCATTGCGCCCGGCGCTCAAAACCACGGACCAGTGGGTGGTGACGAACACCGGCTGGCGGGCTTGCGGCGATGCCTTGGATTCAGTGGTGCTCACGGCCTATTGCGTGTTGCGTGTTGCGTGTTGCGTGTTGCGTGTTGCGTGTTGCGTGTTTTTGGGCAGGCGATCACGCCTCGGATTCAACGGTGCTGATTAGGACAGGGTAGCGGTTTTGAGCCGAGGCTGCAAGCCGGGGGGCGCATTCTGAATCCTGCAGTCTTATTCCAGGGCCTGCCCATGGCACCCGTCTGCGGATCATTTCCCAGCCTTGATATCGGCCTCACTCCAATCCTTGCCCCGATTGTTCTTGTCGAGAAAGAACGTCACCATGCGCCGCAACGGCTCGGGGGCGTTCGGATCAAGCAGGATGAAACCGTGTTTCTCCGTCCCGAATCTGCTGTAGTATTCCATGGCCCAGATTCTCTCATTGGTGGTGATGGTCACGCCCAACCCGCCCAGGCTTCCCCACTCATCAAACAAATCCAGATGGAGGCCAACGCCGTTCGTTAGTAATACCGCCGCCGGCAAAGTCGGATGCCTGGCCCGGGAGGCGAGAAAAGCCAGGGACGCAGGATCCGTAAGAACCCCATGGCCTCGCCCGATTGGGTTCAGAATTTCGATCCGAGACAGTTCGCATCGTCGCGAACCAGTCACAAAATCCACGACATTTGGCCGGAGCGCCAGCAGTGCCATGGCGCCCACGAATAACAAGAATCCGAGCAGCGATGCCGCATAAATCTTTTTCATGTGCAACTGGCGTTGGTCCAAACAGTGAACCCCGGAGAGAGATCATTCAAGTCCGTGTCGAACGCGTGCGGTGGCGGGAAATCCCTTTGAAGGCAAGAATACCGCGTTCAGCGCGCAACGAAACCTTTGAACGTATAACCTCCCTCCACGCTCTAAAATCGCAATGAATGCCCTCGTGTCGCGCCTCTCGTCGCTGTTGTTTCCACCTTGCCTGAATCGCATGCACGCTGCAACGGCTGTCCTTCTGCTCGTCTGGGCGTTGTGTTCGAACACAGAGGCAGATACGCAGCCGGCCGCGACGGCAGCCCGCACGACAAACGCCGAAACTGCTGAACCCGCTGAACCTCCAGCACCGGTCGTAACAGGAACAGTTGTTGACGCCGATACAGGCCGGCCGATTGAGAAATTCAAAATCACCGAGGGGCGGCGGGGTGATCCGACCGTGAAATTCAATTGGTCCGGAATGCCGTTGATGATGTTTTCCAATGGCATCTTCAGTCTGCATCTCGTGAAGGAAACGTATGCGCCGCAGTTCTACGCGCCTGTGGCTATCCTGGTGGAGTCCGAAGGTTATCTTCCGCAATCGTTCGGACCTTTGCGTGCTCCGGGAACAAATCTCGCCATCGCCCTTAAACCAGGCTCCGGCCCGTCGGGAACAATCCTCGAGCCGGATGGCCAGCCACTGAAAAACGCTCCTGTGTATCTGACTGATGTGAAATCCGGGGTTTACATCGATGGACCAGCCGAAGTGCGCGAGGACGTTTCGAAAGCCCGAAGAACCTGGACCGACGGAAAAGGGCATTTTTCCTTCCCGCCCAAGATTGACGATTACTCGGTGGTGGTGGTTGATGATTCCGGGTTCGCCCAGGTCAGCGCTGAAGATGCGCGGAAGTCGCCGGAGATACGTTTGCAGAAATGGGCGCGGGTGGAAGGCACTCTCATGATTGGAGGCAGGCCGGGCACAAATGAAACCGTCTGGATTGGAGCAGCCCAGATTCCATATCAATATTACCCACGCCTCTTTCCCACGATTTCATTATGGCTGAAACGCACCACGGACAACGCCGGCCATTTCGCTTTTGACTATGTGCCTCCAGTAGATGTGGAGCTTTGGCACTCGCCCAAGATCGGCAGCCAGCCAGGGGGCGTTGGCGCGCAATCGAGGATGCTCCGATTGTCGGTCGCTCCAGGAAGCGCTCGGCAGGTTGTGCTGGGAGGGCGAGGCCGTCCGGTGACCGGCCGGATTGTGGTCAAGGAATATGAGAAACGGATAAACTGGCGCGAAGCAGATATTCAGTTTATGGACTCCGTAGTTCCCGAGCCGGCGGGCATGCCGACCTGGCAAGAAATTTGCAAGCAATCGTGGGACTCGCTCAGAGCGGCGAAAGGGACCGAAGCGCGCCTCGCCGCTCTGGACAAGTTCGAGTACCAGCGGGATCTATACTATGCAAAACTGGGGGCATTTGCTGCCACGAAGGCAGGGCATGATTACTATTTGGCCGAGACGCGCAATGCGCTCAATGTTTCCGATGACGGATCATTTCGTGCCGAAGACATTCCCGGAGGAAAATACCGGGTAACGATCAATGTACATGGTCCCGCCAGCAACAAGCCACCCTACCGGGAGTCGACAGTCGTCCGCGCCACAAAGGACATCGAAGTGCCTGATTCTCCGGGCGGACGCAGTGACGAGCCTTATGATGTGGGCATCATTGAGGTGAAGGCAGACCCAATTCCGTAGTTGATTGGGATGATCTCAATAGTCGCGCCACGACGTTAGGGGCGCGGGATCAGGCGCCGAATCAGGTGGAGCGATGCGGAATCAGCCGCCACTTGCAATTGGAAGTGTTGTCGGGCGGCTGCTGGTCGAGGGAAGCGTTGGGTTTCGAGGGATCACCGGGGACGTGGAGGCATTGATTGCTGAGGCGATTGACCAGGGTGTAGCTGCCGTCGCGATTTTGTTTCGGAAGCCAGTCGGCGCGGCCATCAGCAACGTACGTGGATTGGATCACCGGCGTGCCTGCGCGGAAGGGGCCGCCGGGCAGGCTCAGCACAAGGCCGTCGAGTTCATTCACGATGGTGTAGTAGCCGTGATCGGTGGGGACGAAACTCCAGACGGAACTCGGGGCATCGTGGCAGATGGCCTGGGTAAGGCCTGCGCCGGGCAGGGCGCTGCCGCCGCGCACGTTGACAACCATATAACTGGTGCGGCTCTGGAATTGATATGAGCCGGGAAAGTTCGTGCCGGGACTGGCCCAGATATGGATGTCGCGAAGGTAATTTTCCATTTTCGGGCTGTCGTTGCGCTGCGCGTAAACGCCGTCCTTGAAATAAAAATCGCCCGCGCCGTTGTCGGGCTGCTGCCAGACTTCGGCGCCGTCAATCCAGACGGTGATGAGATGCGTGACGAGATTGTGGTCGCAATTGACCGTGAACCATTTTCCGGCGAGGTGGCCGGTAAGCTCGTCGCCGCTGTAGGCGTGGAGGGAACCGCCGTCCATCCCGAACCAGAACAGCATGAACGTGGTGGCGCCGTACATTGGCGATTGCGCGTCCCCGGTATGGATTTGAAAGAGGCAGACGCCGGAGGTGTTGGTGTCGGGCACCATCATGGTGGCCTGGTACTGGATGTCGCCGCCGGTGTAATCGGGATCGAAGCGCTGTTCGGTGCGCGGTTTGGTGGTGTTGCCGCGGGAGAAGGGCGCGTCGTTGCTCATCACGACCGTATGAATGATGCCGTTGGCCTCCGTATAGCGGCTTTCCTGCGGGAGATTGTAGGGACGATGAATGTGAAACGTGAGGTCCTGGGAGGTCCAGTCGGCGCCGCCGATCTGGGCTGAAGCGGTCGCGGCCATGAGCCCAAAACAAAGGGCGGCGAAGAAATATTTCATTAATTTGCCCGGGAGGCTAGCAAGCGCGAGCGAGGAGGGCGAGGGGAAATGGATGAGGGCTGCGGCGTTCGAGGATGGCGAAGAAAACGCGATGCGGAATGCGGATTGGGAAGGAGACGTACGCCGGGCGCGACGCGCGCGGAAACTTTTCGGGTTACACCCCATACTCGCAGGCGGTGTTTACAGGCAGTGTAACGCCCGCCCCAATGGTAGGCGTGTGGCGCGCAAAGGGCGTGCGCCACAGAAGACGCCGAGCCGTGGCGGAGGACAGCAAAACACCTACAGATATGCAAAATATCCAAACAGAAGGAAATACTCCCGAACAGAACAGCGGCACCTCGACACGACGGCAGCTTTTGAAGCGACTCGGCATCGGCGCCCTGGGACTCGGCTCCATGGGCGCGCTGATCGAAAAGGCGAACGCGGCGACGACCTTTGTCATGTTCCCCAACGATTCGCACCTGCTGAATTTCGCGCTGAACATCGAGTATCTGGAGGCGGAATATTATCTGCGCGCGACCAGCGGAACCGGCCTGCAATCGAACGGCGTCAACATAGTCGGCGTCGGGCCGGTGGGGAACGTAACCATCAAGGCGAATCCGCAGGTGCCCTTTGTGACGCCGGCGATCGAACAGTATGCGCAGGAATTCGCGCAGGAGGAGATCAGGCACGTGCAATTCCTCCGGTCATTGCTCGGGGGGAACGCGGCATCGCGCCCGGCGATCAACTTCAGAGGCGCCTTCACGACCATGGCGCAGATGGCCGGAATCGTCGGGACTGGGGAGACGTTTGATCCGTTCGCGGACGAGCTGTCGTTTTTGATCGGCGCCTACTTTTTCGAGGATGTGGGGGTGACGATGTACCGGGGAATCATCGCGGGACTGGTGAGCAAGGTGCTCACGACGGATGCCTCGGGATTGCTGGGGACCGAGGCATATCACGCCGGCAATATCCGCACCCAACTGTTCCAGACGGGAGTGGGTCCGCAGAACGACACGGTGGCGATCTCCAGCTTGCGGGCCAGCCTGGACGGCACGAACAGCGATGACGAGGGAGTGGTGTCGGGCGGCGTGGCGAACATCGTGCCGGCGAATGGCAACGGGCTGGTCTTCACGCGGACCACGGCCCAGGTGCTGTCGATCTTTTGCCTCGCGCCCGGGGCGACAAGGGGCGGGTTCTTCCCGAACGGAATCAATCCGGGAGCGTGATTGCACGAACGCGAGGATGGACGGTAAAGGATGGAAGATGGCAAAAGCGGAAAGGCTGAAGTCATGAGATGAGGGCTGTCGCCGAGCATCGCGAGCACGGCGGAGACGAGGATGCTTGCTGGGGCTGATCCCGCCTCGCGGGACACAGCCGCGCTCATTACTGCACGCCCACGCGGTAAAAGAGGGGGCCGGGGAGCGGGGCGTTGGTGTCGGTGTAGGTGGTCGCACCCGACTGGCCGACGATGTTGCTCTGGATGCTGGAAAAGGCGGGGGCCGCGCCAAGCGCGGTCGCGCGTTGGAGGTAGTACGTGATGTTCGTGACGCTTCGCCACGTCACATTGATGCCGGAGCTGGTGTTGGCGGCGCTTGAGAGCGCGAGAATGGAGGCAGGGTTGGTTGGGTTCAGGCCGGCGCGCCATTTCTGCCAATTGTTCATGCCATTGTGATCGGTGTCGGAGGAATCGGCGGAGCCGTCGGTCGGGAGGCCGTATTGCTGGAGCCAGGCGGTGAATTCGCCCATGCCGGGTCCTTGGTATTCATAAGCTCCGATGTCGACCGTGCCAGCAACGATGCGCGGGCGGCCGTCGAGGTCGGTGGCGGTTGCGATGTAGGAGTTGTTGCCAGCGTTGATGCAGGGAGAGTTGGATTGAAGGCGGTAGTTGCCGTCTGCGGCGTTGATAAGGAGAGGCTCGTTAATGATATTGCCGGTGCCGTTCGTCGGAAGTGGGGTGGTGCAGCAGTAGTTCAGCGTGCTTCCGTAAGCGTTGGAAGAATAAGAGTCGCTGTTGTAGTAGATGATGCAATTGTAAAGCGTTCCATTGTAGTCTCCGCCGCCATATTCGGCTGAATTCCCGATCAGAACACAATTATACAATTGGGCGTACTCTGATCCGCCCCCGCTGTAAGAAGCTGTATTTCCGGCGAGGATACAGTTGGTCAAAATTCCGGAATCGGCTCCGCCACCATAGAAGGCACATGAATTGCTGGCCAGGATGCAATTGAGAAGAATGCAGCCTTCGGTCCCGCCGGCGTACGAGCTGGCGAAATTGCCGATAATTCTCGAATTGTTCAATGCTCCTGATGACGCACCACCGCCCATCTCCGATGTGTTGTTCGTCAGGACGCAATTGTCAAGCGAACTGTAGTCGGCGCCACCGCCATAGAAACCGGACGAGTTACCGGTAAGGACACAATTGGTCAGCGTACTTTGACAGGCACCGCCGCCGCAACCTTCGAGGGCGCCGGCAGCATTTCCGGATAATATACAGTTGTACAATGTGCTCTGAAATGCTCCTCCGCCATTACCGCCCGCCGAGTTGCTCAGAAGCGAGCAATTGCTCAGAACGGACTGGAACGCCCCAGCGCCGGTGCCTGCTGAATTGTTGGTAAGCGTGCAATTGATCAATATTCCCCGGTAGGCGCCGGCGCCGGAACCAGCCATGTTCCCGGCGATCACACAATTTGAAACGAAGACATTCGTGGGCTCACACCACACACCACCGCCAGAGAACAAATGGTTCTGGTCCCCGGTAGCTGCCTTGGCACCGTTGGTGAGCGTGAAGCCTGAGAGGCTTGCGCCATTTGTAAGGTAGACACAACGGACGGCCGCGTTATCGTTCGTGAGGAATGGCAATTGATAGCCGGCGATTGTCGTATTCGCGGGACCATTGACGCTTTGTATGGAAATGGGAATGATCGCGGCGACCCGGTTGGTTATCGAATTGTAAACAGGCCGGCCGCCGGATAGGTAGACGCCATCGCTGACGAGGACCGATCCGCCGGGTACGGCTGCGTCAATAGCATCCTGGATATTGCTGGCCGCAGTTGCCCAAGAAGCGTATGGCGGGACGGGAATGTTCCCGTTTTGGGCCACATAACAGACCGGATTGGCCGATACGCGGACGGTCAACGTGGCTGTTACCGCGGCGGGATACGTTTCGTTCCAAGCTGCGAGCGTCACCTGGTAGTCTCCGGCGACCGTCCACGAATGCCTGACGCATGGAACGTTGGTCGCCACAATTCCGTCGCCGAAGTCCCAACTTGATCCGCTAGTCCGGCCGGTGGTCGCGGCGACAAGCTGGACAGGGAATCCAACTGCTACGTTGGTATAGGAAGCTGAAATGGAGGCACCCAGCGGACCGGTTGCCGTGCCGGAATGATATTCATCGCAACCCATGGAAGGCGGATTAAGCCAACTCTCGCCGTCGATATCGGTGCCCCGGACGTACGCGGCGCTTCCGGCTCCGCGGCAGGGTGAGTTGATGCTGAGGTGCGAAACGCTGGCAAGTTGGGGGTCTGCGGCGATATTACCAATGCCAATATCGGGCAAAGGCAGGGTGCAGCAAAAGTTTAGCGTACAATTGGAATCGAAGTTGGGATTTGTGGGGGAGGTGTTGAAATAGAGAATGCAATTGTTAAGTGTGGTAACGGAAGCACCGCCTGCGGATACGGCTGCGGAATTGCCAATCAAGCTACAGTTGGCCATGAAGGATTGAATGGCCGCCCCGCCGGATTGGGCCACAGCGTTCCTGCTTAATGTACAATTGGTCAGGTTGCATTTCGCTGCCGCACCACCCGACCCATTCCCCATCGCGGAATTACCTGTCAGGGTGCAATTATTCAGAGTGGAAAAGTAGGCCCCCCCGCCGGTTTCGTTATAAGACCAGTTACCGATCAATGTGCAGTTGGTAAGGACACCCTGGTAGATTCCGCCGCCAGAGCCGGTCGACCAGTTGTTACTCAGCGTGCAATTGTTTAGAGTGCCCTGGTAAATTCCGCCTCCGATCGAACTGCCCGCAGCCGCCCAGTTTCCCGCTACAATGCAATTTGTCAGGTTACAATTATAGGCGCCCCCGCCAGCACCGGCTCCCGAGCCCGCGGCTGAGTTGCTGGTCAATGTGCAATTAATCAGAACAGAGTTGAAGGCGCCGCCCCCGAAGCATGAGTGGCTGCCGTTATTGGAAATATTGGCGGCGACGGTGCAATTGTTGAGGGTGGAGTTGCAGGCGCCACCGCCGTTTGTTGTGGCCAGGTTGGCGGTAAGGATGCAGTTGCAAAGAGTGGATCCGTATGCCCCGGCCCCGGCGCCAGCAGAGTTGCCAGTGAGTGTACAGTTGGTCAGTAATCCTTGATAGGCTCCGCCGCCGGATGTACTCGCCGAATTGCCGGCAAAGACGCAATTAGAGATAACAATGTTGGTGGATTCGCACCACACTCCGCCCCCCGATCGTTGCGCGACAGCGGCATTGGAGCCTCGCGTCGCCCCGTTCGTCAGGGTGAAGCCGGCCAATACGGCCCCGTTGGTCAGATAGACGCAGCGTACGGCGTTGTCCCCGTTCGTCGTTCCTGGGATTGGATGGCCGACGATGGAGGTGAAGGAGGGACCATTGACGCTTTGGACTGTGAGCGGGAAAGTCACGGCAACCCGGTTGGTGAGGAGGGCGCCCGGAAGGTGCATGCCACCAAACCGGTATAGGCCGTTAGTGACGAGAACAGTGTCGCCGGGGGAGGCGGCGCTGATGGCATCCTGAATGTTGGTGGCGGCGGTGGACCAGTCGGTATAGGGGGCGACGGGGACGGTGTTGGAGCAGTTGACGTAGCGCGTTGTGGCGCTTGCCGGGCTTACCAGGGAAAGGAATAGGGACACCGCGAGACAGCGGATACCGAGTTGCCAAAATTTCATGAGCGAATCCCCAAGTGCGGATGAAAGTCGGAAACATTGAGACAGGTTGGGCGGCGAAGGTCAAGCGTATACAAGTGCGGAATGGGAGGGGAAGGTGGAGACGAACGGATTTTCAACACGAAGCAAACGAACCAAACGAAGATAACGAAGGTGAGAACTTTTTAGTGGGGCGGAATTTGAGATTTGAAATTTGAAATTTGAAATTGGGGAGGGGGTGTGCTAAAGAGGTGGCGTTGGTAGCGTGGCCGCGAATACGGGTTGGCGCCAGGGCTGAATAAATAAGTGCCCAGCGTATGCCGGAAGCGGTCGAGGAGGGAGGTCAGCTTCGCTGACGTGATCCAAAAGGCATGATGAAGGATCGAAGTACAATCTCCGCTTTTCCCTCCTGGGTGTTCTTTGACAATTTAATCAGTCCGATGCGAGATGCAGGGCTTCG
>Ga0070741_10001040_pt1 | contig 90123 bp, 86 predicted proteins | sample Coa_R1_4_FD_66440 | JGI IMG/M metagenome (GOLD analysis project Ga0070741, IMG submission 66440) | Surface soil microbial communities from Centralia Pennsylvania, which are recovering from an underground coalmine fire - Coalmine... | ecosystem: Environmental > Terrestrial > Soil > Unclassified ... | reverse complement strand
CGGCCCTCCAGGCCTGGGGGCCGCCGGTCCGGGAGCGCCCGGGCCGCCCGGCCCGCGACCCGCAGCTGGCCGCCGGCCTGTGGGCCGAGTCCGAGCGGCTGACCGGCGTGGCGCTCTAGGGCTTCCGGCCGACCACGCCGACCATCGTCATGGTCACCGGCGCCACGGCGTCGTCGAGGACTTCGGCCCGCCAGCGGGCGGCCGCCCCGGCGGTGATCTCGCCGTCGGCCACGAGCAGCGCCAGGTGCGGGTCGATGACGGCGGCGGCCACGTCGGGCCGGAACAGCATGACGGAGGGCTCGACGCAGAGGCCGGTGAGACCGGCTTCGGTCAGGAGCCGGGGGAGCTGGCGGCCGATCCAGCCGTTCTGGAAGCTGTCGGTCAGCGAGGCGACCACCCGCCGGGTCAGCGCCCGGTCCGAGCTGTCGAAGCCGACCGTCTCCATGTCGACGTCGATCACGCCGACACGGCCGCCGGGGCGGGTGACCCGCACGATCTCGGCCAGCGCCTGCCGGGGATCGGGCACGTGGATGAGCATCCGCTCCGTCCGGCAGGCGTCGAACGTCGCATCGGCGAAGGGCAGGGCCTGGGCGTCGCCGGTGTCGAACTCCACCGGGAGATCGGTGCCGGCCAGGCGGCGGCGGGCCTCGTCGATCATCGCCCGGCTGAGGTCCAGCCCCACCGCCCGCCCGCCCGGCCGGAGATCGGCGGCCAGCCGGCGCGTCTCGTCGCCGGGCCCGCACCCGAGGTCGAGCAGCGCCGCGCCGGGCCGGAGGCCGAGCCGGCCGGCCACCCGCCGCCGCCCGGCGTCGATCCCCTCGCACAACGACACGATGTCCATGCAGGCGGCGAGGTGGGCGGGATCGCCGGAGGCGTCGACCGCCGTGTAGGCCGAGACGTGGACATCGGCCATCCGCTTCCCTCCGCCCGGGTGGCGCCGCCGCCCCGGCGCCCGTTCCGGCAGCGTACTCCAGCCCGGGTCGCCGCGTCCCGGGGCCCCGGGGAAGAATCAGCGGCATGGAGCTGAAAGTCACGCGCTACGAGGTCGACGACGCCGGCGTCGCCACCGTGTGGCTGCACCGGCCGCAGCGGCGCAACGCCTGGACCGGCCGGATGCACACCGAGTACCGCTGGATCTGCGCCCGGCTCGACGCCGATCCCGCCGTCCGGGTGATCGTCCTGACCGGCTCGGGCGACAGCTTCTGCGTCGGCGCCGACAGCCAGGCGCTCGAACGACATCTGGAGGCCGGCCGCTACGACCCGGCGCTGGCCGACGACGCCGCCAATCCCGGCTACGGCGTACGGCCCGAGTTCGACGCCGACATGGCCTGGCAGCTCGGGCTGCGGGTGCCGATGATCGCCGCCGTGAACGGCGCCTGCGCCGGCATCGCCCTGGCCCTGGCCGCCTTCTGCGATCTGCGTTTCGCCGTCGAGGGGGCCCGGTGCTCGACGGCCACGCCCCGCCTCGGCCTGCCCGCCGAGTACGGCCTGTCGTGGATCCTGCCCCGCCTGATCGGCCCCGCCCACGCCGCCGATCTCCTGCTCACCGGCCGGATCCTGCCCACCGAGGAGCTCGGCCGGATGGGCTTCTTCAACGCCGTGCTCCCCCGGCCGGAGTTCGAGCGGCGCGTCGCCGACTACGGCGCTCTGGTGGCGGCGGCGTCGCCGGCCGCCGTGTCCACCGCCAAGCGCCAGCTGTGGACCGATCTCCTCCACGGCGATCCGGCCGCCGCCGTCGAGCGCAGCAAGGTGCTGATCGGCGAGCTGATGCAGGGCGACGACTACGCCGAAGGTGTCGCCGCCCTGGTCGAGAAGCGCCCGCCCCGGTTCGGCGGTCCCCGCTGACGCCGGCCGGACCCGACGCCGCAGCCCCGTCACCTACGCGGACGAGGGATGCCTCCGGGGGCCGGCTCCGGTAGACCGGCGTTACCGCCCTCCGGAGGTCGCGCCATGCCCACCCACCGCTTTGTCGCCGTAGCCGGTACGACGCTCGCCACGCTGGTCCTGGTGGTGGCGGCACCCGGGCGAGGGGCTCTGGCCTCGCCGGCCGGGGGCCGGTTCGTGCCCTGTGACGCCGCCGCGCTCGTGCAGGCGATCGACGACGCCAACGCGATGCCGGCGTCACCGACGACGCTCGACCTGACGCCCCGCTGCACCTACCGCCTCCCGGCCGCCGACAACGAGTCGGACTTCGGGCCGAACGGCCTTCCCGTCGTCGTGAGCCGGAACCTCACCATCCACGGCCACGGGGCGGTGATCACCCGCCGGGCCGGCGCGCCGCCCTTCCGCATCCTCGAGATCGGGGGTGAGCCCGCGGCCGGAAACCTGACCCTCGACGAGGCCACGATCAGCAACGGCGACGGCAGCGACGGCAATGCGGCCGGAGGGGTTCTGAACAGCGGCACGCTGACCGTGACCGACAGCCGGATCGCCGACAACTTCATGGACGCCGGCACCGGCACGGCGGTCGGCGTCGGGGTGACGAGCGCGGCCGGCGCCACGCTGGCCCTCGACGGCGTCACCGTCACGGGCAACACCGGCCGGGGTGAGTTCGTCGACGGCGGCGGGGTCCACAGCGACGGCGCCGCCACGATCAGGCGGAGCGTGATCACCCGGAACCGGGCGACCTCCCGGCTGCTGGCGGTGGGCGGCGGCCTGTCCAACAACGGGACCATGGAGCTCTCGGGCAGCCGGGTGAGCGACAACGACCTCCGCAGCGACGAGAGCGACGGGCTGGGCGGCGGGATCGGCAACGTCAACGGCCGGCTGACCGTGGCCGGCAGCCCGGTGAGCGACAACACCGCCTCCGGGCTGAGCGGCGCCTCGGGGGGCGGCATCTTCAACGGAAACGGCCTGACGGTGCGGTCGAGTTCGATCGACGGCAACACGGCGGCCGGCCGGGCGGCCACCGCCCAGGTCGGCGGCGGCGGCATCCTGAGCTCCGGCGTCAACGGTGCCGCCCGGGCCACCCTCGTGCGGACCGACGTCGACGGCAACACCGCCCGCTGCTCCGGCGGGGACTGTGTCGCCATCGGCGGCGGGCTCTACAGCGCCGGCAAGGTGCTCGACCTGGTCGTCCGGGATGACAGTTCCGTCAGCCGGAACTCGGCCACCGCCGACGGTGGCGGCCAGGCGATCGGCGGCGGCCTCTTCAACGGGGCCCTCGCCCTGCTGGCCGGCCGGACCTCGGTGGGCAAGAACACGGTCACCGCCCGGGGAGCGGGCGGCCGGGCGTTCGCCGGCGGCATCTGGAACGACGGCCGGCTGTTCCTCGAGCGCTTCAGCGCGGTGACCAAGAACACCGTCCGGGCCCCGGCTCCGGCCGGGACGGCCGACGGCGGCGGCATCTACAACGACGCCGCCCCCGACGACGTCCGCATCGGGGCGACCAGCGAGGTCGACAAGAACAAGCCGAACAACTGCGCCGGGCCCGGGACGCCCATCGACCGCTGCACCGGTTGAGCCCGGGCAGGCGGCTAGCTCGACGGGGCGAAGGCGTCGAGGAGGAGCAGCGCTTCGGCCATCGCCGCCTTCGGATCGGCGTCGGGGCCGCCGACGGCCGGGTCGAAGTTCAGGTCGAAGAAGAGCTCGTCGAGGCCGGCCCGGCGGTACGCGTCGACGTCGGCCCGGATCTGGTCCAGCGTTCCCCACAGCGGGCGGCGCCCCTCGGCCGGCAGCGGTTCGTCGCCGAGGCGGACGGAGCCCCGGCACACCACCCGGAACGCCGCCGGGTCGCGGCCGGCGGCGGCCACCGCCGCCCGCAGGTCGTCGAGCAGCGGGACGATGCGGTCGAGCGGCAGGTTTCCGCCGATGTAGCCGTCGGCCACCGTCGCCGCCCGCCGGACGGCGACAGGGGCGTAGCCCCCGAGCAGCACCGGCGGACCGGGCCGCTGGAGCGGTTTCGGCCGGAACAACGACCGGGGAACGGAGTAGAACCGGCCGGAGAACTCCACCGGGTCGTCGCCCCACAGCGCCCCGAGGCAGGCCAGGTACTCGTCGTAGCGGGCGCCCCGCCCGGTGAACGGAACGCCGCAGGCCTCGTACTCGTCGACCGACCAGCCGAGGCTCAGCCCGGCCACCAGCCGGCCGCCGGACACGATGTCGAGGGCGGCCAGCTGCTTGGCCAGCACCACCGGCGGGACATAGAGCGTCATCAGCGTGGCCGACCCCAGCCGGATCCGGTCGGTGACGGCGGCCACGTGGGCCAGCGTGACGATCGGGTCGGCCACCGACTCGAACGGCGACGGCCACGGCTGGCCCGGCATCGGCGGGTAGTCGTTGCGGGGGGCGAGGGGGAAGAACAGCCGCTGGGCCACCCACAGCGTTGAGTAGCCGAGCTCGTCGGCCCGGCGGGCGATCGTCACCTGGTTCTCGGGCGTGGCCCACGGACCGGCGAAGGGCAGCGCAAATCCGAGCTGCATCGGCCTCCCACTGTAAACGCCCGTAGGCTGGACCCCGGCATGAAGCTGCGTTCGATCGTCTTCGATCTCTTCGGGGAGTACATCCGCTACGACGGCGGTGAGATCGGCCTGCGCGCCCTCGTCGAGCTGCTGGCCCCGTTCGGGATCGGGGAGGACGTCGTGCGCGTGCTCATGGCCCGCCTCCGCAAGGAGGGCTGGTTCGAGTCGAGCCGGGTCGGGCGCCAGAGCCGCTACTCGCTGACCGACGAGGGCTGGAACCTGCTCGACACCGGCCGGGAGCGCATCTTCGAGCGGCCCCCCGAGCCGTGGCCGGGCCAGTGGTGCCTGGCGATCTACAGCGTTCCGGAGTCGGCCCGGGCCAGCCGCGACCGGCTCCGCAAGACGTTGACCTGGCTGGGGTTCGGCCCGCTGGCGGCGTCGGCCTGGGTGTCACCCCACGACCGGCGGGCCCAGGTGGCCGAAGCGTGGAAGGGCGAGCCCGAGGGCCGCCTCCAGCTGCTGATGGCCACCTCCGCCGGCCTCGAGGAGGATCGGGAGATGGCCGCCCGCTGCTGGGACCTCGACGGCCTCAACGCCAGCTACGCCGAGTTCCTCCAGACGTGGGAGCCCAAGGTCAAGGGGTGGCACCGCCACCAGCCCGAGGGCGCCGAGGCCCTCGTCGAGCGCACCCGGCTGATCCACGAGTACCGCATGTTCCCCTTCAAGGATCCCGGCCTGCCGGTGGAGCTGCTGCCGTCGGGCTGGAAGGGCCGAGCGGCCCACGATCTCTTCCTGGCCGGGTTCGGCCTGCTCCGGGCGCCGGCCGTGGCCCACTACCAGCAGATCCTGGCGGCGACGGGCGAGGGCGGCTGACGCTCAGCCGAAGGCCTTCGGCCCTCCCCCGCAGCCGAGCAGCGTGACGGACAGCGGCCCGTCCGACGTGACGTCGAGCCGGGCCTGGCACGACACCTTGGCCCGGGCCACGTCGACGGTGATCGAGCGGATGTTGTCCGCCGTGATCCGCAGCCGGTCGGCGGCCGGCGCCGGGGCGGGCGGGCCGAGGTGGCGGTACTCCCGGGTGTAGGGGTTGGCCGGGAGCGTCGAGTGGGCGTCGGGCCGGTCGTAGCCGCTGCCCAGCGTGATGCCGTCGCTGGCCACGGCGCCGTTCTCGGTGGTGACGGCGGGCGCCGCCGGCGGCCCCTGGCCGAACCCGTCCGACTGCACGTCGATCGTGCCCCGCGCCCCGTCCCGGGTCTCGATGCCCGACACCCAGTAGGCCCGGTTCCCGACGAGCCCGGCGAAGGCGTCGTCCATCAACGGGTTGCGGACGTAGGTGACCCGGGCCGGGTCCTGGGTCCGGTGCATGTCCCCCAGCCACTTCGTGACCACGTCCCACGTGCCGTTGTTGCACATCGTCAGGTGCTCGGCCGCCGGGCCGTGCCAGGTGACGAACTCGTAGTCGTAGTCACCGGCGGCGTAGAGGTCGCCCCGGGTCCGGGTGATGTTGTAGGGGATGAAGTCGTCGGTCGAGCCCGCCCATTCCATGGCCGGCTGGTTGCGCCGCGACGGCAGCAGATCGTGGATCACCGAACCGGGTTCGTGCACCGTGGTGGTGTCGGCCGGCAGCTTGTCGGCCACGCCGTTCTGCGTCGGGAACGACGGGGCGGCGTCGAGCCCGTCACAGATGAAGGCCTTGCCGAAGACGTCGGGGAAGGTCAGCGACAGCTTGTTGGCGCTGTAGGCGCCGCTGGAGAACCCGCTCATGGCCGTCTTGTCGGGGTCGAGCCGGAAACGCCGGGCCAGGTCGGCCCACGTCTCGAAGTTGCTGGCGCCGCTCTGGCCGTAGCCCCACTGGTCGGCGCCCCGGGCGTCGGTGCCCACCACCAGCGTCGGGTTGTCGGGCCGCTCGCCGATGGCGTGGTACAGGTCGTGGTCGCCGTAGACGACGTCGCCGGCGTTGATGGCGAAGCCCCCCAGCCACAGCAGCGTGGCGTAGCCCGACGGCGGCGGCGCGGCCTTCGGCACGTAGACCATGTAGCGCTGCAGCCGGCCGGCCAGGTCGGGCGTGCAGCCCTCCCGGCAGGGCCAGCCGAAGGCCAGCCCCGGCCGCTTGTCGTCGCCCTTGGCCCCCCGGGAGAACCCGTTCTGCTGGGAGAACGAGAACGGCCGGGGCCCGTCGGGGTCGTCGGGCAGCCGCCGGCCCTGGTTGGTCTCGAAGTGGCTGGCGAACAGCAGGCTCATGTAGCCGGTGGTGGGCACGCCCTGCGGCCGGCCCGCCATGTCGTCGTCGGCCCCGGCCGCCAGCTTGGTGAAGTCGACGGTGGCGGAGAACGGGGTCAGGTCGCCCTTGTCGATGGCGTCGAGCTGGAGGTGGTCGCGCCAGGCGGCGTCGGAGGGCTCGCCGTAGCGGAAGGCGGCGTTGAAGAAGGCCGAGGGGTGGTCGCGCCGGGCCCCGCCCGGCTGGGTGGCCGTGGGCTCGCCCGCCCTGGGGAGGAGGTAGGCGCCGGTGGCGGCGTTCCACAGGCCGGCGGCGGCGCCGACCCGCACGGCGGTGTTGCCCCGGGGGTCGAAGGCCGAGTACGGCACGCGGATCTCGACCTGGCGGCGCTCGAGGTCGGTGGTGACGGTGGGCTTCTCGGCCCGGCTCCGGCCGGTGTCGGCGTCGACGATGTCGCCGTCGTGGCCATGGGCGGTGACGAACACCTGGGCCGGCATGACGGTGTTGGCGCCGTGGGGCACGGCCCGCGGCTGGCGGGCGTCGCCGCCCAGGGCCACCGTGGCCGCCACCAGGTCGGGGTCGGTCATCGTGTTGTAGGTGATGCGGACGGCGGTGGCGTCGGCCAGCGGCTTCAGCCGGACCTCGACGATGTCGGCGGCGTTGTTGCGGTACCGGGGGTCGGTCGGATACGTGTAGTCGTAGGTGTAGGTGTAGTAGTACCAGCGGTAGGCGGGCCCGCCGCCGTGGTCGTCCCACAGGCAGTCCTGGTAGAGGAACTCGCCGCGGCGGTAGGCGCTGGTCAGGCAGACCATGGTGGGGGCGGCCCTCCACACGCCGGTGTTCTCCAGCTGCGGCGCCCGGGCCGGCGGCCGGTAGAGGATGTCGGGGCCGGGGGCGACGCCGTCGACCACCGGCGGCAGCCCGTCCACCGACTCGACACCGCCCGCCCCGAGCGGCCGGACGGCCACGGCCGGCTGGGCTCCCGATCGGCCCGGCAACACGGCGACACCGAGCGCCAGAGCCCCGACCGTCGCCACCACGTTGCGGAATCGTGCCATCCCCCTCGCCCCCTCCCCATGAACCCGGCTGCGGTTCAGCGGCAAGAGTAACACTCTTGCGTCTGTCGTTGTCAATACGCTATGTTTACCGGCGTGCGCACCGCCATCGTCGGCGGGGGCCCCGGGGGGCTCTTCGCCGCCACACTGCTGAAGCTGGCCGACCCGTCGGCCGAGGTCACGGTCTTCGAGCGGAACCGCCCCGGCGACACGTTCGGCTTCGGCGTCGTCTTCTCCGACGCCACGCTGCGGGGCATCGACGACGTCGATCCGGTGCTGCTGCGGGCGCTGACCGACCACGGCGTCCACTGGGACGAGATCGAGGTCCGCATCCACGGCCAGCGCTGGCGCTGCGGGGGCAACGGGATGGCCGCCATCGCCCGCATGACGCTGCTGCGGCTGCTCCACGAGCAGGCGGAGGCCGCCGGGGTCGACCTGCGCTTCGAGACCGAGGTGCCCGACCCCGCCGCGCTCCTCGCCGGCCACGACCTCGTGGTCGGCGCCGACGGCGCCAACTCCGCCCTCCGGCGCCACTTCGAGGCCGAGCTGCGGCCGTCGGTGACGGTGGCGTCGGCCAAGTTCATCTGGCTCGCCACCACCAAGCTGTTCGGCGGGCTGACGTTCATCCACGAACGGGGGCCCGACGGCGTCTTCGCCGTCCACGGTTATCCCTATCAGGTGGGGGGCATCCCCGTTCCCCCGGGCGGGCCCGACGCCTCGACGTTCATCGTCGAGACCGACGAGGCCTCGTGGCGCCGGGCGGGCCTCGACGAGTTCGACGTGACCCGGCCGCCGGGGCCCAGCGACCTGAAGTCGAAGGCCTACCTGGAGGCGCTGTTCGCCGATCATCTCGACGGCGAGCCGCTGCTGGTCAACAACTCCCGGTGGGGCAACTTCCGCACGATCCGCTGCGGCCGCTGGCGGGCGGGCAATGCCGTGATCCTCGGCGACGCCGCCCACACCGCCCACTTCTCGGTCGGCTCGGGCACGAAGATGGCCATGGAGGACGCCGCCGCCCTCGTGCAGTCGCTCACCGACCACGCCGGCGACCTCGACGCCGCGCTCGACGCCTTCGAGGCCGCCCGCCGGCCGCCGGTGGCCAGGATCCAGGGGGCGGCCGGCCCGAGCCTGTCGTGGTGGGAGCACTTCGGCCGCTACCACGACCACCTCGAGGCGCCCCAGTTCGCCTTCCACTTCTTCTCCCGGGCCATCCCGCTCGACAAGCTGACGACCCGCGACCCCCGCTTCGTCAACGACGTGGCCCGGTGGTGGACGGGCCGCTTCGGCGCTCCCCCGCTGGCCACGCCGCTGCTCGTCGGCGACCGCAAGGTCGACGGCCGGGTGGCGTCGCTGGCCGCCCCGCCGGGCAGCGCCGGGGCCGACGTCGTGCCCGTCGTCCGGGTGGGCGGCGAAGAGCTCATGCCCTTCCACCGCCCCGGCGACACGCGCCGCCAGGCCGGGGGCGCGGGTGGCGCCCGCCGGGCGGCGGCGGCCGGCGGTCCCGACGCGACGAGCGGCGCCGGCTGGGGGCTGTGGCTGACCGCCCCCGACGGCGAAGACGGGCTGCCGGCGGCGGTGGCCGAACTGGAGGCCGGGATCGCCGCCGGCGCCACTGCGGTGGCAGTGAGCGGCGGCACGGCCGTCACCCGGGTGCTGCTGTGCGAGGAGGCCCGGCTGGTCCGCCGCACCCCGGCGCTGCTGGTCGACGACAGCCTCCGCCCCGCCCAGGCGGCCACGCTGGTCCTGTCGGGCCGGGCCGACCTGGTCGGCGCCACCGAGACGGTGGCCGAGTCGTGGCGGGCGGCGGCGGGAACGATCGGCGCGCCGGCGTGACGGTCGAGCCCCGGCTCGGAACCGGCGTTCTTTTCGGACGGACGGGTGTCGGAAATGAACGCCGAATCGGCCGCGGGGGCCTGGGATCGCTGTTCAGGCCGCGGGGGATCGCCGTCGTCGGGGCGTCGGCCACACCCGGCAAGCTCGGCCAGGCCATGGCCCGATCGCTGGCGTCGTTCCCCGGCCCGGTCGCGCTGGTCAACGACCGGCGGCCGGACCCGGCGGCGGGGATGTACTCCAGCGTCGCCGAAGCGGTGGCCGCCACCGGCGCAACCCTGGACCTGGCCGTGCTCTGCGTCCCGGCGCCGGCCACGGCCGGGGCGCTGGCCGAGGCCGCCGCCGCCGGGGTGCGGGCGGCGCTCGTCTGCGCCGGTGGATTCGCCGAGGCGGGCGGGCCGGGCGTCGCCCATCAGGCCGACGTCGCCGCCGTGGTCGCCGCCACCGGGCTGCGGCTGCTGGGGCCCAACACCTCCGGCTTCATCGCGCCGGGCCGGCACCTGGTGGCCAGCTTCGTTCCCGGCGCCGACGGGATTCCCGCCGGCCGGATCAGCCTGGTGGCCGGCAGCGGCGGGATCCTCCACGCCATCGCCTTCCTCCTGGCCGGCGCCGGCCTCGGGCTCCACCTGGGCGTCGGGATCGGCAACGCCGTCGACGTGACCGCCGCCGCCGTCCTCGACCACCTGGCCGGCGAGGGGGACGGTGGACCGGTGCCGGCGGGCAGGACGCCGGCCGGCGAGGGGGACGGTGGACCGGTGCGGGCGGGCAGGACGCCGGCCGGCGGCCGGCACGGCCTTTCCGGGGAGCACGCCGGGCCTCCGGGCCCGGTTGCCCTTCACGTCGAAGGGGTGACGGACGGGCGGCGGCTGGTGGAGGCCGTCGAGCGGCTGACGGAACGGGTGCCGGTGGTGGCGCTCGTCGTGGGGCGCAACGACGTCGGGGACTTCGCCCGCTCCCACACCGGCGCCCTCACCCCGGCGTGGCGGACGGCCCGGGCGGCGCTGCGCAGCGCCGGCGCGGTGCTGGTCGACGACGAGCGGGAACTGGTCGACGCGCTGGTGGCGCTCGACTCCGGGCGCCTTCCGGCCGATCGGGAACCGGGCGTCGGACTGGTCACCGGCCAGGCCGGGCCGGCCGTGCTGTTCACCGACCGGCTCAAGACCGCCGGCGTGGGTCTGCCGGCGCTCGGCCCGGGGACGGCGCAACACCTGGCCGGCCTCCTGCCGGCCCTCACCCACCAGAGCAACCCGGTCGACACCGGCCGACCCGGCGACACCTTCGCCGACGTGCTCACGGCCGTGGGCGCCGACCCCGCCGTCGACCTCCTGGCGGTCTACGCCCTGCTCGAACCCGGCGCCGTCGACCTCCCCGCCGCCGTCGCCGCCGCCACCACCCGGCTGCGGTCCGGCCCTCCCGCCACCCCGCCGAACGGCGCCCCGCCGACCCCGGCGCCGCCGACCGCCGCGCCGCCGACCAGCACCCCGCCGACCCCGGCGCCGCCGACCGCCGCGCCGCCGACCAGCACCCCGCCGACCCCGGCGCCGCCGACCGCCGCGCCGCCGACCGGCACCCCGCCGACCCCGGCGCCGCCGACCGCCGCGCCGCGCACGGCCGCGCCGCCGACCGCCACCCCGCCGAACGGCGCCCCGCCGACCGGCACCCCGCCGACCCCGGCGCCGCCGACCGCCAACCCGCCGACCGGCACCCCGCCGACCCCGGCGCCGCCGACGGCCGCGCCGCGCACGGCCACCCCGCCGAACGGCGCCGCCGCCCCGACCTCCCCGGCGCCGGCGGCCGCCGGGCCGCTGATCGTCGTGGCCACCGGCGGGCTGCCGGACGCCGTCGCCGCCGCCCGCCGGGCGCTGGCCGCCACCGGGATCGCCGCCTACGACGGCGTGGCGGGGGCGGTCGCCGGGGTCCGGGCGCTGGTCGACGACGCCCGGGCCCGGGCGGCCCGGGCCGCCGCCGGGGCGCCCGTCCGCCGAGTGGTCCCCGACCCCTTCGCCGTTCCCCGCGGCGAGGACGAGGGCAAGCGGCTCCTCACCGGGCTCGGCATCGCCACCCCGGCCCGCCGGGCCTGCGCCGATCGGGGCGAGGCCCACGCCGCCCTGGCCCGGCTCGGTCCGCCGGTGGTGGTCAAGATGCTCGAACCGGTGGTGCTGCACAAGACGGCCGTCGGCGGCGTCCGCCTCGGCGTGCGCAACACCGGCAACCTCGACGCCGCCCTCGACGCCCTCGACGCCGCCGGCGCCCGCCGCTACCTGGTGGAGGAGACCGCCCCGCCCGGCCTCGACCTCATCGTCGGCGCCCGGCGCGACCCCGTCTTCGGGCCGGTCGTCCTCCTCGGGTTCGGCGGGGAGCTGGCCGAGGATCTGGACCGCGTCGCCATCCGCCCGGCGCCCCTCAGCCACGACAGCGCCGCCGCCATGGTCGACGAGCTGTTCGGCGCCGCCCGTCCGGCGTACCTCGACCGGGTGGCCCTGGCCGCCGCCGTGACCTCCCTCGGCGCGCTGGTGGCCGCCGCCCCCGGGTTGGCCGAGATCGAGGTCAATCCGCTGCGGGCCACCGCCGACGGTCGCCTCGTGGCCCTCGACGTGGTCGTCGGCGCTCATCCGCTCCGTCCGGGCGATGACCGGGCCGACGCCGGGCCGACCGGTGGGGCCGCCCCGGCCCGGGCCGGTACCCTCGACGGCGTCGTCGGCGTCGTCGACGTCACCGACGCCCCCATCGATGCGCCCGCCGCCGTCAGCGCCGCCGACGGGTCAAGGAGGTCGTAGCACCATGCGCCTGGCAACCATCCGGCTCCCCGACGGCTCGACGGCCGCCGCCCGCCTCGAGGGCGACGAGTTCGTCCAGCTTCCCGGCCGGGACGTGGGCGGGTTCCTCATGCACAGCACGCCGGAGGACCGGCACCTGTGGTCGTCCGACGTCCGCCTCCCGGCGGCGGGGGCCAAGCTCGGGCCGCTGGTGCGGCCGATGAAGGTCGTCTGCGTCGGGCTCAACTACCGCAGCCACATCGAGGAGATGGGCCGGGGCTTCCCCGACCACCCGACGTTGTTCGCCAAGTACCCCGACACGCTCACCGGGCCCTACGACGACATCGTCATTCCCAAGGCGTCGGCCGAGGTCGACTGGGAGGTCGAGCTGGGCGTGGTCATCGGCCGGGTGACCCGCAACGTCGACGAGGCCGAGGCCGGCACCTGCATCGCCGGTTACACCGTGGTCAACGACGTGTCGATGCGGGACTGGCAGTGGCGCACCACCCAGTGGGACCAGGGCAAGAACTTCGAGGCGACGACGCCGGTCGGCCCCTTCCTCGTCACCCCCGACGAGCTCGGCGACCCGGAGAACAAGGGCACCGTCGACCTGGAGATCACCTGCCGGGTGGACGGGCAGGTCATGCAGACCGCCCGGACCAGCGACCTCCTCTTCGGGCCGGCCGAGCTCGTGTCGTACATCTCCCGGTTCACCACGCTGCGACCGGGCGACCTCATCGCCACCGGCACGCCGGGCGGCGTCGGGGCCGGCCGGGATCCCAAGGTCTTCCTCGCCCCCGGCCAGGTGCTCAAGACCGCCATCGAGAAGATCGGCGCCTGCCAGAACCTCATGGTGGAGGACCGGTCGTGACGGCCGACGAGGTCAGGGCGGAGAACGCCCGGCTCGACCGGGCGCTCCTCGCCGAAGCGGCGTCGTTCGACCCCGCGCGGTTGCTGGCGGCGCCCGGCGGCGAGTGGTCGGCGGCCCAGGTGCTGGCCCACCTGGGCGAGTTCCCCCGCTTCTTCGCCGGGGAGCTGGGCCGCTGGCGGGCGGACCCGGCGGCCGTCGTCGGGCGCACGCACGAACACCCCGTCCGGCTGGCCGCCGTCGAGTCGCCGGCGGCGGTGCTCGACGAGCTGATCGCCGGGATGGGCGCGGCCAACGCCGAACTGGCCGTCGCCCTCGAGGCGTTGGGCGACGACGACATCGAGGCCAAGACCGAGAACGTCAAGTACGGTCCCGAGCCGCTGTCGGCCTTCCTCGACCGCTACGTCCTCGGCCACAAGGCCGGCCACCTGGAGCAGTTGCGGGCCCTGCGGTGATGCCGGCCGGCTGCACCCCGTTCCCCGCCGAGTTCGCCGAGCGGTACCGCGGCGAGGGCTACTGGCGGGGCGAGCGCCTCGGCGACCTGCTGCGCCGCTGGACGGCGGCCGGGGGCGACCGGGTGGCCGTGACGGGCGGCGGCCGGTCCATGACCTACGCCGAGCTCGACGCCGCCGCCGACCGGGTGGCGGCGGGGCTGCGCCGCCTCGGCCTCGCCCGCCACGACCGGGTCGTCGTCCAGCTGGCCAACGTCGTGGAGTTCCCGGCGATCGTCTTCGGGCTGCTCCGGCTCGGAGCGCTGCCGGTGTTCGCCCTGCCGCCCCACCGGGAGCACGAGATCGGGTATCTGGCCGAGCACGCCGAGGCGGTGGCCTACCTGGCCTGCGCCCGCGTCGGCGGCTTCGCCTACGGCGACCTCGGCGCCACCGCCCGCAAGGCCTCGCCGGCCCTGCGCCACGTGCTGCTGCTCGACGGCCCCGACGACGAGCGCAACGGCGTCGTCGACCTGCGCCGTTTGCTCGACGCCCCGCTCGACCCGGCCGAGGCGGCGGCCGCCGCCGATGCCGACCCGCCCGATCCGGCCGACGCGGCCTTCTTCCTCCTGTCGGGCGGGACGACCGGGCTGCCCAAGCTCATCCCCCGGACCCACGACGACTACGCCTACAACGTGGCCGCCTCGGCCGAGGTCACCGGCCTCGACGCCTCCACCGTGTACCTGGTGGCGCTGCCGGCGGCCCACAACTTCCCGCTCGGCTGCCCGGGCCTGATGGGGACGCTGGCCGCCGGCGGCCGGGTCGTCATGGCCCCCTCGCCGAAACCGGAGGACGCTCTGGCCGCCGTCGAGACGGAGGGCGTGACCGTCACCGCGGTGGTCCCGGCGCTGGCCATCCGCTGGCTGGAGGCCAACGGCGACCACCGCTACGACACGTCCAGCCTGCGGGTGCTCCAGGTCGGGGGCGCCCGGCTCGTCCCCGAGGTGGCCCGGCGCATCGGCCCGGCCTTCGGCTGCACGGTGCAGCAGGTGTTCGGCATGGCCGAAGGCCTGCTCAACTACACCCGGCTCGACGACCCGCCCGACGTCGTCGTCGAGACCCAGGGCCGCCCCCTGGCCGCCGCCGACGAGATCCGCATCGTCGGCCCCGACGGCACCCCGGTGCCCGACGGCGAGGCCGGGGAGCTGCTGATCCGGGGGCCCTACACCATCCGGGGCTACTACCGGGCCGAGGCCCACAACGCCCGGGCCTTCACCGCCGACGGCTTCTACCGCACCGGCGACGTCGTCCGCCTCCACCCGTCCGGCAACCTGGTCGTCGAGGGGCGGGCCAAGGACCTCATCAACCGGGGCGGCGAGAAGATCTCCGCCGAGGAGATCGAGAACCTGCTGATCGCCCACCCGGCGGTGCTGGAAGCGGCGGCGGTGGCCATGCCCCACCCCGTCCTCGGCGAGCAGACGTGCGCCTACCTCGTGCTCCGGCCCGGGGAGACGGTCGACGTCGCCGCCCTCGGCGCCTACCTCGACGCCCGGGGCGTGGCCCGCTTCAAGTGGCCGGAGCGCGTCGAGGTCCTCGCCGCCCTGCCGGTCACCAACGTCGGCAAGGTCGACAAGAAGAAGCTGCGCGACGACATCGCCGCCCGGTTGAAGGAGGAGGCGCCGTGAGCGATCCGCTCGACGACTTCTACGCCGAGTTGCGCCGCCACCACCTCGAGGCGCTGTGGCGCATCAACACCACGATCATGCCCTTCGAGCCCCGTCCCCGGGCCCGGGCCTGGCTGTGGCGCGCCGAGGACCTCGTCCGCCTCGCCGAGCAGGCCGGCAAGCTGGTGCCGATCGACCGGGGCGGCGACCGCCGGGTGCTGGCGGCGGTCAACCCCGGGCTGGCCGAGGCCTACGGCGACAGCGTCTACGGCGCCACGGCCACGCTGTGGGGAGCGGTGCAGTTCCTCGGCCCCCACGAGTCGGCCCCCGGCCACCGCCACAGCCCTTCGGCGCTGCGCTTCGTCGTCGAGGGCTCGGGGGCGTGGACGACCGTCGACGGCCAGCGGCTGAACATGGCCCCCGGCGACCTCGTCCTCACCCCGGCCTATGCCTGGCACGACCACCAGAACGACTCCGACGAGCCGATGACGTGGTTCGACGGGCTCGACCTGCCGCTGGCCTGCTACCTCGACGCCCAGTTCTTCGAGTTCTACCCCTCGGGCGAGCTGCAGGAGCCGGGCTGCGGCGCCTCCCCGCCGCCGGCCGGCGCCCGGCCCGGCCCCCGCTCGGCCGTGCTGCGCTACCCCTGGGCGGAGACGGAGGCGGCGCTCGAGGCCCGGCGGGCCCAGCCCGACCCCCACGACGACGTCCACATCCGCTTCACCAACCCGGCCACCGGCGGGCCCGTCCTGCCCACGCTCGACGCCACCATCCAGTTGCTGCGGGCCGGGGTGCGCACGGCGCCCCACCGGCACGTGCACTCGACCGTGTACCAGGTGTTCCGGGGGCGGGGGGCGACGGTGATCGACGGCGTCCGCTTCGCCTGGGAGCGGGGCGACCTGTTCGCCGTTCCGCCGTGGGCGGTGCACGAGCACCACGCCGGCGACGGTGAGGCCGTGCTGTTCAGCATCACCGACGCCCCGGTCCTTTCGGCGCTCGGACTCGAACGGGTGGTGGGGCTCGACGGCCCCCAGGCCGTCACCGGCGAGTTTCTCCCCACCTAGAGAGAACGTCGGTCACGCTCCGAGGTATGCCTTGGCACTGAGTGCCACATCGGCGTAGCATGAGCCTCGGCTGGGGAGCCATCCATTCAGCGGGGGAAACGCGGTCCGTCACCAGCGGGGGGTGAGGTCGCCTGTGACCATCGACAGCATCAGAGTGGCGTTGCGGGGCATGCTGGCCAATCGCATGCGGTCGCTGCTCACGATGCTGGGCATCCTGATCGGCACGGCGGCCGTCATCCTGCTGGTGGCGGTGGGGACGGGCATCTCCAACCTCGTCCAGCACCAGATCGAGACGCTGGGGTCCAACGCCGTCTACATCTTCCCCCAGCAGGGAAGCCGGGGAGCCCAGAACCGGGGCGGGACCAACGCCCGCCAGATCCGCCTGACCCAGAACGACGTCGAGGCCCTGTCCGACAAGACGAGAGCGCCCGACATCCTGGCCGTGGCCCCCACGGTGCAGACCAGCGGGACGGCCGTGGTCGACGGCACGACCTACGCCCTCAACACCTTCGTCGGTGCCACCCCCCTCTACGCCCAGATCCGCAACGCCACGGTGGCGGCCGGCCGCACCTTCGACGACAGCGACGAGACCAACCACGCCAAGGTGGCGGTCATCGGCCAGACGGTGGTCGAGCACCTGTGGTCGAAGGGCTTCAACCCCGTCGGCCAGGAGGTGACGTTCAACGGAGTGCGGTTCCGCATCATCGGCCTGCTCGACAAGAAGGGGTCGAGCGGCGTCGGCGACCAGGACGACGTGATGATCGCCCCCCTGTCGACGGTGAAGGACTCGCTGGTCGGCAACATCGACACCTACACGCTGATCGCGGTCCAGGCCGCCTCCCGCACCCAGACCGACGCCGCCCAGTCCGAGGCGGTGGCGATCCTGCGCCAGACGCACAAGCTCAAGACCGGCCAGCCGCTCGACTTCCAGATCTTCAACCAGGCCAGCCTGCTCAACACCGGCAAGGCGGCGGCGCTGGTCTTCTCGCTGCTCCTGGCGGCGGTGGCCGCCATCTCCCTCTTCGTCGGCGGCATCGGCGTCATGAACATCATGCTGGTGACCGTGACCGAGCGGACGAGGGAGATCGGCATCCGCAAGGCCCTCGGCGCCCAGCGCAGCGACATCCTCTCCCAGTTCCTGGTCGAGGCCGTCCTCCTGGCCCTCATCGGCGGCGCCCTCGGCGTGGCCGTCGGGGTCGGTTTCGCCCAGATGCGGGTCGGCCCGCTCCGCCCGGTGGTCTCCCCCGGGTCGATCGTCGTATCGTTCGTGGTCTCGGCCATGGTCGGCGTCTTCTTCGGCGCCTACCCGGCCAACCGTGCCGCCAAGCTCACCCCCATCGAAGCCCTCCGCTACGAGTGAACCGCTCAAGTGGGGCAACTCTCCCGCCGACATCGAGGAGAGACGGGTGGTGACGGTGAAGGTTTCGGGCGGCGAAGGAGGGACCCGGTGACTGAGCAGACGATCCAGATCCGGCAGTTCTCGTGCATGGTGGCCACCAGCGGCCGCCCCGGTGGCGACGGCATCACGATGGTCACCGTCAACGCCGCCGACTTCGCCGACGCCCCCACCGCCGCCCGCCGGGCGGTGGCCGCCCGCTTCGGCTGCCCCTGCCACGTGCTCGACGTGCAGCCCTGCGGCGTCTGATCCGACCGCACCGGTCCGGGGCGCCGCTGCGTTAGCGTCGCCGGCCATGGTCACATCAACGGAAACCCGGGTCGACGAGATCGCCGACGGCGTGTACCGGCTGTCGACGTTCACCGACGAGATCGCCGGGGGGTTCACCTTCAACCAGTTCCTCGTGGCCGGCGAGGAGGCGCTGCTGTTCCACACCGGCCTCCGGCGGATCTTCCCGCTGGTGGCGGCGGCGGTGGCCAGGGTCATCCCGCCGGAGCGGCTGCGGTGGGTCAGCTTCGGCCACTGGGAGGCCGACGAGTCGGGGGCCCTCGACCAGTGGCTGGACGCCGCCCCCCGGGCGGAACTGGCCGTCGGCGTCCTGGGGACGTTGCTGTCGGGCACCGACCAGGCCGCCCGGCCGCCCCGCCCGCCCCTGGCCGACGGCGAGGTCCTCGACCTCGGCGGCAAGCGGTTGCGGTGGATCGACACGCCCCACGTCCCCCACGGCTGGGACGCCGGCCTGTGGTTCGAGGAGACCACCGCCACGCTGCTGTGCGGCGACCTCGGCAGCCACGGCGGAGCGGTCCCGGCCCTCACCGAGGGCGACGTCGTCGGCCCGGCGGCGGCCGCCGAGGACATGTTCCGCTCGACCTGCCTCACCGCCGCCACCGGCCCGACCGTCCGCCGGCTGGCCGGGCTCGCCCCCCGGACGCTGGGCATCATGCACGGCGCCTCCTTCGCCGGAGACGGCGCCGCCGTCCTCGGCGCCCTGGCCGACGACTACGACCGCCGCTTCCGGGCCTCGATCGACGCCGCCGGCCCGGCATGAGCGGCGCCCACCACGACCACGACGCCCCGCTCCCCCCGCCCCGGCTGGAGGAGGTGAGCCCCGGGGTCTACGCCTTCGTCCAGCCCGACGGCAGCTGGTGGATCAACAACACCGGCTTCGTGGCCGGCGCCGGCGGGGTCATCGCCGTCGACACCTGCTCCACCGAGCGGCGCACCCGGGCCTTCGCCGAGGCCATCCGCTCGGTCAGCGACCGCCCGGTGCGGGCGCTGGTCAACACCCACCACCACGGCGACCACACCCACGGCAACCACTTCTTCCGGCCGGCGGCGGTGATCGGCCACCAGCGGTGCCGGGAACAGGTCCTGGCCTTCGGCCATCCCCGCTGGGAGGGCGTCTTCACCCCGGTCGACTTCGGCCATCTGGAGCTCGAGCCGCCCTTCGTCACCTTCACCGACCGCCTCGACCTCCACGTCGACGACCTGCGGGTCGAGCTGCACTTCATCGGCACGCCGGCCCACACGACCAACGACGTCGTGGCCTGGATCCCCGAGCGCCGGGTGCTCTTCGCCGGCGACTTGGCCTTCAACGGCGGAACCCCATTCGTCGTCATGGGGTCGGTCAGCGGATCGCTGGCCGCCCTCGACCGGCTGGCCGGCTTCGGGGCCGAGATCGTGGTCCCCGGCCACGGCGACGTCGGCGGGCCGGCCATGTTCGACGGGATCCGCCGCTACCTGGAATTCGTGCAGCGCACCGCCGCCGACGGCCGGGCCGGCGGGCTGTCGCCGCTGGAGGCCGCCCGCCGGGCCGACCTCGGCCCCTTCGCCGCCCTGTCCGATCCCGAACGGATCGTCGGGAATCTCCACCGCGCCTACGCCGAACTCGACGGCGCGCCGCCGGGGGCGGACATCGACCTGCGGGCGGCCATCGCCGACATGGTGGCCTTCAACGGCGGCCCGCTGCGCTGTCTGGCCTGATCGGCGCCGGCACGGGACTAGCCGGACCGGCGGTCAGAACCACCCGTTCGCGCCATTGTCGGCCCCGGCCGGCCCGGCGCATGCTGGAAGGACGACCCAGAGCCGGATCTTCGAGGTGAACATGCGCCGCTCCGCCGGCGACAGACCGGCGTGGTTCGACCCGGCCCCCGGCCCGGTCGGGCCGCGCCTCGACGGAGCGGACTCCCCCGCCGGCGAGCCGCCGCCCGACCGGCTCCGCTGGATGGTCGACTCCATCGGCGAGGTCATCTTCGAGGCCGACCCCGAAGGGCGCTGGACGCACCTCAACTCCGCCTGGACCCGGCTGCTCGGCCATCCGGTGGAGGAGTCGCTGGGCCGGGTGTTCCTCGACTACGTCCATCCCGACGACCGCGCGGCCAACCTCGAGAAGTTCATGGACGTCGTCACCGGCCCCCACGACAGCTGCCGGTTCGAGGCCCGCTACCTCACCGCCGACGGCGGGATCCGGCACATGGAGATCCACGCCTGGATCTTCCGGGGGCCCAACCGGGAGCCGCTCGGCTCCACCGGGACACTGACCGACGTGACCGCCCGCCGCCAGGCGGAAGCGGCGCTGCTGGCCCGGGAACAGCGCCTCGCCGCCCTGGTGCAGAACGCCGCCGACGCCATCGTCGTCTGCGACCCCGACGGGACGATCACCTGGGCGGGGCCGGGCTACGCCCGGCTCGTCGGCCTCGACGGCGACGTCACCGGCACCAGCCTCGTCGACCACGTCGCCCCCGAGGACCGCCCGGCGGCCCGGGCGGCGCTGGCCCGGGCGGCGGCGCCGCTGGCGGCGGCGGAGCCCGTCGAGCTGCGGGTGCTGCGGCCCGGCGGCGGCCGGCGCCACCTCGAGGCCATCGTCACCGGCCGCCTGGCCGACCCGGCCGTCGCCGGCATCGTCGTCAACGCCCGGGACGTCTCCGAACGCAAGGCCTTCGAGCTGGAGCTGGAACGGCGGGCCACGCACGACTCCCTCACCGACCTGCCCAACCGGGCCCTGCTCCTCGACCACGTCAACGGGCTGGTCGACGATCCGGGGCCCCATCCCCACGCCCTCGTCTTCCTCGACCTCGACCGCTTCAAGCTGGTCAACGACAGCCTCGGTCACGACGCCGGCGACCAGGTGCTGCAGGCGGTGGCCGGCCGGCTGCAGTCCGCCGCCCGGCCCGGCGACGTCGTCGCCCGCTTCGGCGGTGACGAGTTCGTCGTCGTCTGCCGGTCGGTCGACTTCCGGGCCGCCACCGACCTGGCCGAGACGCTGCGCACCGCCGTCGCCGCCCCGATCCCCGTCGCCGGGCGGGACCTGACCCTGACGGCCAGCGCCGGCGTCCGCCTGTTCGGGGCGGTCGAGACCGCCGGCCGGGCCCACCCCAGCGCCGGAACGCTGCTGCGCGACGCCGACGTCGCCATGTACGAGGCCAAGGAGGCCGGGCGCGACCAGGTGGCCGTCTCCGACCCGGGCAGCGGGGCCCGGGTGCTGGCCCGGCTCGACATGGAGATGCTGCTGCGCCAGGCCATCGAGAACGACGGGCTCGTGCTCTTCGCCCAGCCCGAGGTGTCGCTGGCCTCGGGCCGGGTCACCGGCGTCGAGCTGCTGGTGCGCTGGCCGCATCCGACCCGCGGGCTCCTCGCTCCCGACGCCTTCATCGGCCTGGCCGAGGAGACCGGGCTGATCGTGCCCCTCGGGCGCTGGGTGCTGGAGCGGGCCGCCCACCAGCTGGCCGAGTGGCAGCGCCACGGCGGGGGCCCGCCCCGGGTCTCGGTCAACGTCTCGCCCCGCCAGTTCCAGACCGGCATCGTGGCCGAGCTCACGGCGGTGTTCGCCCACTGCGGCGTCGACCCGTCGGGCCTGTGCCTGGAGCTGACCGAGTCGGCCCTGCTCCACGACATCACCAGCGCCGCCGCCGTCATGGGGGCGCTCACCGACCTCGGCGTGACCCTGTCGATCGACGACTTCGGGACGGGGTTCTCGTCGCTCGCCTACCTCCAGCGCCTGCCGCTCCACGAGCTGAAGATCGACCGGTCGTTCGTGGCCAACCTCGGGGCGGCCGAGGGCCGGGCCATCGTGGCCGCCGTGGTCGGACTGGCCCAGGCCCTCCACCTCGAGACCGTGGCCGAAGGCGTGGAGACGGCCGAGCAGGCGGCGGTGCTGACCGGGCTCGGCTGCCACGCCGCCCAGGGCTTCCTCTACGCCCCGCCCCTGGCGCTCGACGAAGTGGGCCAGACTGGGCGCTATGGACACCTCAGCGAGCGGGGGGCGCGGGCGGGTACGGGTTGAGCCGGCGGCCAAGCGGATCCGCATCATGCTGGGCGGGCAGGTGGTGGCCGACACCACCGACGCCGCCTACGTCTGGGAGAACCCGAGCTACCCCCAGTACTACATCCCCCTGAGCGACGTGGTCCCCGGCGCCCTCAAGGAGACCGGCACGACGTCGCACTCCCCGAGCCGGGGCACGGCCACCCACTTCTCGGTCCACGGCGGCGACCGGGTGGCCGAGGACGCCGCCTGGTGCCACCGCGATTCGCCCTTCGAGGAGCTGCGGGCCCGGGTGCGCTTCGACTGGGGGGCCATGGACGCCTGGTTCGAGGAGGACGAGGAGGTCTTCGTCCATCCCCGCAGCCCCTACACCCGGGTCGACATCCTGCGGGCGTCGCGGCCCGTCCGCATCGAGGTCGACGGCGTCGTGGTGGCCGAGACGACCCATCCCACGTTCCTGTTCGAGACGGGCCTCCCCCGCCGGACCTACATCCCCAAGCTCGACGTGCGGATGGACCTCCTGGAGGCCACCGACTCGGCGACGATGTGCCCCTACAAGGGCACGGCCCGCTACTGGTCGGTGCGGACGGGAACCGGCCTGCACCGCGACCTGGCCTGGAGCTACGACGCTCCCTTCCGGGAGTCGGCCCCGATCGCCGGGCTGGTGGCCTTCTACGACGAGAAGGTCGACGTCTTCGTCGACGGCGAGCTCCTGGCCCGGCCCCGCACGCATTTCTCCTAAAGGCCGCTCAAGGACCCCACCCGGCGGTCGATCCATTCCCTATGGACCACGCTCCCTCCGATTCTCTCGTCGCGTCCGCCGGCTGGGACCCGGCCTGGCCGCTGCCCCTCGCCCCCGAGCCCCCGGCCGCCCCGCCCCGCCGGCGGCGCTGGGTGCCGGTGGCCATCGTGGTCGCCCTGGTCGCCTCGGCCGCCGGCGTGGCCGGATGGAGGATGCGGTCGTCGGCGCCCGGCCACCCGTCGGCCTGGGACCCCAAAGTCGCCGATCTGGTGCAATTCGTCGAGCACGACCGGGGCATGACCTACAAGCACCCGGTCTACGTCGACTTCCTGCCCGACGCCGAGTTCCGCAAGACGGTTACCGGCAGCGATTCGGAGCTGAGCGCCAAGGACCGCAAGCAGCTCGGGGCGGCCACCGGCATGCTGCGGGCCCTCGGCCTCATCGACGGCGACGTCGACCTGTTCAAGGCCACCAACCAGCTGACCGGGGAGGGCGTGCTGGCCTTCTACGACCCGGCCACCCAGCGGGTCAAGGTGCGGGGGACGGACATGACCCTCAACCTGCGCGGCACGCTGGTCCACGAGCTGACCCACGCCCTCCAGGACCAGTACTTCGACCTGTCGCGGGAGGGCTCGTTCCCCGTCGACGGGCAGAACGACACCTACCGCCCCGTCTTCGAGGGCGACGCCCAGCACGTCGAGCACGACTGGGTGGCCCAGCTGAGCGAGGCCGACCAGGCCACCTACGCCCAGGGCCAGCAGGAGCAGGGCGACTCGACCAACCTCGACGGGGTGCCCGAAGCCCTCGTCCAGTTCTTCGCCGCCCCCTACAACTTCGGCGAGCCCTTCGTCGACGTCCTCGTGGCCTCGGCCGGCGAGAAGGCCGTCGACACCGCCCTCCAGGACCCGCCGAAGAGCGACGCCGAGCTGCTCGACCCGTTCCGCTACCTGGCCCACGACACGGTGAAGGACGTGCCCACGCCGGAGCTGGCGGCCGGGGAGCACAAGACCGACGACGGCGCCTTCGGGGCCATCGCCCTCTACCTCGTGCTGGCCCAGCGGATGGACCCCGGCCAGGCCCTGGCCGCCACCGACAACTGGGGCGGCGACGCCTACGTGAACTACACGAAGGCCGGGAAGGGCTGCGTCCGGGCCGACTTCACCGGCAGGGACGCCGCCGCCACCACGGCGCTGGCCGGCACGCTGACCGGCTGGGCGGCGGGGCTCCCGTCGGGGGCGGCCACCGTCACCCGCCAGGGCGACCTGATCCGGCTCGACTCCTGCGACCCGGGGCCGTCGGCGGCGAAGTCCGCCACCGGGGACCTGTCCACCGCCGTCGGCGTGGCGGTCGCCCGCACGCAGCTGGCCCAGATGCTGCTCGACGAGCGGATGACACCGGCCCAGGCGCAGTGCACCGCCCGGCGCTTCCTGGCCGCCTTCTCCGCCCCCGAGCTCAAGTCGTTCGTGACAGCGCAGTCGGAGGCCGATCTGCCGCCGGCGGTGGCGACCAGGGCCCAGGCGGCCGCCCAGGCCTGCCTGGCCGGCCGGTAGGGCGGGCGGTACCGGTCAGCGCTCGGGCAGCGCGCTCGGCCCGACGTTGGTGTCGAGCCACTCGACCAGCGGACGGGCGGCGTGGAGGAAGTCGACGACGCGCTGCTTGGCCTTGGCCGTCCCCATCCAGGCGGCGACCGGCCATTCCCTCCAGGCGATCAGGCCCTTGTGGCGCAGGAGCTCGATGCGGGGGTGGTCCCTGGCGTAGCCCTTGGGGGCGGTCTTCAGGCTCTCCCGGGCGGTGACGGTGATGCCGGCCTTCCCGAGGCCGGCCACGACGGCTTCGAGCTGAGCGCCGGTCTTGTCGTCGTCGACGGCCCGGCGGAACACCTCGAGCTGGTCGGACATCATCACGTAGTAGCCGGTGCCGGCGGCCAGGCCCCGGGCCGAGAACTGGACGTAGCCGCCCCGGGCCAGGGTGGCGCCGATGGCCGTCTTGTAGGGGGATCGGTCCCGGGAGAACCGGACGTCGCGGTAGGGGCGGAAGATCTTGCCTTCCCCGAACTCGGCGGCGAGCTCGGCCAGCAGCTCGGTCATGGGCCGGCGGACCAGGTCCTCGTACTCCTGCTTGTGGTCCTGCCAGTAGGCCCGCGTGTTGTCGGCCTCGAGGCCCTCGTAGAACTCGATCGCCTCCGCCGGCCAGCCTCTGAATGCCATGGTTCGGCACGCTATCCGAGGACGCACCGGCCGGCGGCACCTGCTACGACTGGTCCATGCCTGAACTGCGTTCCAAGACCTCGACCGCCGGCCGGACCATGGCCGGGGCCCGGGCCCTGTGGCGGGCCACCGGCATGACCGACGACGACTTCGGCAAGCCGATCATCGCCGTGGCCAACAGCTTCACCCAGTTCGTCCCCGGCCACGTCCACCTGAAGGACATGGGCGGACTCGTCTGCGACGCCATCGCCGCCGCCGGCGGGGTCGGGCGGGAGTTCAACACCATCGCCGTCGACGACGGCATCGCCATGGGCCACGCCGGGATGCTGTACTCGCTGCCCAGCCGGGAGCTGATCGCCGACTCCGTGGAGTACATGGCCAACGCCCACTGCGCCGACGCCCTGGTCTGCATCTCCAACTGCGACAAGATCACGCCGGGCATGCTGCTGGCCGCCCTGCGGCTCGACATCCCGGTGGTGTTCGTCTCCGGCGGCCCGATGGAGGCGGGCAAGACGGTGGCCGTCGAGGGCATCGTCCACGAGAAGATCGACCTCGTCGACGCCATGGTCCTGTCGTCCAACGAGGCGGTGTCCGACGAGCAGCTGGGCGAGATCGAGCGGTCGGCCTGCCCGACGTGCGGGTCGTGCTCGGGCATGTTCACCGCCAACTCCATGAACTGCCTGACCGAGGCCATCGGGCTGTCGCTGCCCGGCAACGGCTCGACGCTGGCCACCCACGCCGCCCGGAAGCGGCTGTTCGAGGAGGCCGGCCGCCTCGTCGTCGACCTCTGCCGCCGGTGGTACGGCGAGGGTGACGCCTCGGTGCTGCCCCGCAACGTCGCCGGCCGGGCCGCCTTCGAGAACGCCGTGGCCCTCGACGTGGCCATGGGCGGGTCGACCAACACCGTCCTCCACCTGCTGGCCGCCGCCCGGGAGGCCGAGCTCGACTTCACCGTGGCCGACGTCGACGCCATCTCCCGGCGGGTGCCGTGCCTGGCCAAGGTGGCGCCCAACTCGCCCAAGTACCACATGGAGGACGTCCACCGGGCCGGCGGCATCCCGGCCATCCTCGGCGAGCTCGACCGGGCCGGGCTCCTCCACCGCGACGTCCACGCCGTCCACTCGCCGAGCCTGGCCCAGTGGCTGGCGGACTGGGACATCCGGGGCGGCTCGGCCACCCCCGAGGCGCGGGAGCTGTTCCACGCCGCCCCCGGCGGGGTGCGGACCACCGAGCCCTTCTCCACCACCAACCGGTGGGGCCGGCTCGACACCGACGCCGCCGAGGGCTGCATCCGCGACCGGGCCCACGCCTACACCGCCGACGGCGGCCTGGCCATCCTGTCGGGCAACCTGGCGCCGGACGGGTGCGTGGTGAAGACGGCCGGCGTGCCCGACTCGTGCCTCCGCTTCGCCGGGCCGGCCAAGGTCTACGAGTCCCAGGAGGACGCGGTCGACGCCATCATGACCGGCGGGGTGGTGGCCGGCGACGTGGTCGTCATCCGCTACGAGGGCCCGAAGGGCGGGCCGGGCATGCAGGAGATGCTCTACCCCACGTCGTTCCTCAAAGGCCGGGGCCTCGGCCAGGCCTGCGCCCTCATCACCGACGGGCGCTTCTCCGGCGGCACGTCGGGCCTGTCGGTCGGCCACGTCTCCCCCGAGGCGGCGTCGCGGGGCCTGATCGCCCTGGTGGAGGACGGCGACGAGATCGTCTTCGACATCCCCAACCGGTCGGTGCACCTCAACGTGGCCGACGATGTCCTCGAACGCCGGGCCATCGCCCAGGACAAGCGGGACCAGCCCTACACGCCGCGCACCCGGCAGCGGCCGATCTCGGCCGCCCTGCGGGCCTACGCCTCCATGGCCACGTCGGCCAGCGACGGGGCGGTCCGGCGGGTGCCGGAGTAGCCGCAACCCCGAAAGGAGCCCCCGTGGCCTTCCACCCCTACCTGTTCTTCGGCGGCAACTGCCGGCAGGCGTTCGAGCGCTACCACGAGATCTTCGGCGGCGAACCGTTCGTCATGACGATGGCCGGCGCGCCCCCCGGCGACCACCCCGTCCCGCCCGGCAAGGAGCACCTCGTCATCCACGCCGCCCTCAAGGCCGACGACTTCCTGCTGATGGGGTCCGACGACCTGATGGCCGAGAGCTTCGGCCCGGTGCAGGGGATGATGGTCAGCTACTCGACGCCCGACGCCGGCGAGGCGAAGCGGGTCTTCGAGGCCCTGGCCGAGGGCGGCAACGTCACCCAGCCACTGATGGAGACGTTCTTCTCCCCCGCCTTCGGCCTGTGCACCGACCACTTCGGAACGCCCTGGATGGTCAGCGCCGAAGGCCGGCAGCCGGGCTGAGGCCGCCCGGCTACACCTAGCGGCGGGAGACCGCTTCGACGAGGGCGGCCCGGAGGTCGGGGCGGGGGCCGAGACCGGTGGCCACGTCCCGCAGTTCGGCCGCCCCCCGGGCCCGGGCGGCGTCGTCGAGGGCCAGCAGGTCGAGGAGCCGCCCCGGTTCCCAGCGCAGCGCGGCGCAGCACTGAAAGAGCGTGGCCTCCCGGGTGCGGCGCTGGGAGAGGCCTACGACCTTGCGCCCGTCGAGCGTCACCTCGCCGGGGCCGAGGCCGGCGAAGCACACCTGGGGCGACCACGCCGTCCGGCGCAGCGCCCCGGCGTACATCTCGACCGTATGGCCGTCGGCGCCGGCCGCCACCACCTCGGCCCAGGCGTCCCCGAGCCAGTGGAAGGCCCGGCTCACGTCGTCGATCCACAGCGGGTCGCCGGCCGGGATCGTGACGTCGACCCACAGCGCCGCCCCCGGTTCGACCAGCACGGCGGCGCCGCCGCTGTGGCGGCGCACCACGTCGACACCCCCTGCGGCGGTGCGGTCCCAGTCGACCGCCCCGTCCTTCTGCGACGACCCCAGCACCAGCGTCGGACGGGCGACGTCGAGCACCACGATGCTGCGCTCCCCCACCGGGCGGGCCGCCATCCGCTCGGCGATCCCGTCCCCCACGACCTCGACCCGCCATCCGCCCGCCACCCGCTGATCCTGCCAGGCCCACCGGGCTCGTCCCATTCCGGCGTTCATCCGCCGCCATATCCGGGCCGGTGCACGCCGGTTGGCGGAGCGCTCCCGTCCTACCGATCCGGGCGCCGAAAACCGCGGAATCCGCGGAAAGGGTCGCGACAGTCGTGATTCACGAACGCCGGTCGGCGCGCTCCGACAGTTCGGCGCGCAGCACCCGGCGGAGGAGCTTGCCCGTCTCGTTGTAGGGCAGCTCGGCCCGGACGTCGACGACGGCCGGCGTGCGGGAGGAGCGCAGCCGGGCCCGGACCCAGTCCTGCAGCTCTTCGGGGCGGGCGGCGGCGCCCGGCCGCAGGACGACGGCGGCGGCCACCGTCTCGCCCCACTCGTCGTCGGGGATGCCGACCACGCCCGCCTCGGCCACGGCGGGATGGGTGACGAGCACGTCTTCGATCTCACCGGGAGAGAGGTTCTCGGCGCCCCGCACGATCACGTCGTCGAGGCGGCCCTCCACGAACAGGAAGCCGCCCTCGTCCAGCCAACCGCCGTCGTGGGTGGGGAACCAGCCGTCGGCGGTGAGGACGCTGCGGCCGAGGTACTCACCCGACACCTGCTCGCCCCGGACCCAGATCTCGCCCCGCTCCCCGGGGGGCACCGGCCGGCCGTTCTCGTCGCGGATCTCGAGCTCCAGCGCCGGCAGCGGCCGGCCCGCCGAACCGAGCCGGGCCCGCACGGCGGGGTCGTCGCTCCCGAAGGCGGCCCGGTGGTCGTCGGGGCCGAGCGTCGAGATCGTCGAGGCGGTCTCGGTCAGGCCGTAGGCGTTGACGAAGCCGACGCCGGGCAGCATCGCCAGCGCCCGTTCCACCACCGGCGCGGGCATGCGGCCCCCGCCGTAGGCGAGGTGGACGAGGTTCGGCAGCTTCTCGCCCCGGGCGTCGAGCACGTCGAGGATGCGGCCCAGCATGGTGGGAACGACGAAGGCGTGGCTGACGCCCTCGTCGCGGGCGGTGTCGACCCACTGCTCGGGGTCGAACTGCGGCAGGTAGACCAGCCGGCGCCCGCCGTAGAGCGACGTCAGGATCGTGGCCATCCCGGCCACGTGGTACGGCGGCACGCTGACGAGGGCGGCGTGGGCGTCGGCCGCGCCCATGAACTCCACGGTGGAGATGACGTAGGCCGCCAGGTGCCGGTGGCGCAGCACCGCCGCCTTCGGTTCGCCGGTCGTGCCACTGGTGTAGAGGAGGACGGCGATGTCGTCGGGATCGACGAAGCCGGCCTTGGCCGGTGCCGCCGCCTCGGCCCGGGCGGCCAGCGCCGCCGGCGTCAGCACGGTCAGGCCGTCCACCCCGGCCAGGCGGGAAACGGCGTCGTCGTCGACCACGGCCAGCGCCGGCGCCGTCCGGGCCAGGATCGACCGCAACTGCTCGTCGGCCAGCCGGTAGTTGACCGGCACGAACGGTACGCCGGCCAGCCCGCTGCCGAACAGCAGCGCCGGCAGCCAGGCCGAGTTGCGGCCCACGAACACGAGGCGCTCGGCGCCGCTGCCGGCCGCCACCGCCGCCACCCGGCGGGCCCGGTCCCACAGCCCGGCGTAGGTCAGGCCGTCGTGGCGCCGGCCGACGGCGACGCGGTCGGCCATCCCGTCGGCGGCCATCTCCAGCAGCAGGGGCGTGTTCATCGTTCTCCGAGGCTACGGGCGGGTGGACGGCGGGCCGGAACCGGCTCAGCGCACGACGATGACCGACGAGCCGTGGCCGAACAGGCCCTGGTTGGCCGAGATCCCGACCCGGGCGCCCTCCCGCTGCCGGCCGGTGGCCTCGCCCCGCAGCTGCCACACCAGCTCGCAGACCTGGGCCACCGCCTGGGCCGGCACCGCTTCGCCGAAGCAGGCCAGCCCGCCCGAGGGGTTCACCGTCGGGCCGTCGCCGCCGAGGGCGGTGGCCCCCCGGCGGATCAGCTGCTCGGCCTCGCCGGCCGGGCACAGGCCGAGGTTCTCGTACCAGTCGAGCTCGAGGGCGGTGGAGAGGTCGTAGACCTCGGCCACGTCGACGTCGTCGGGGCCGATGCCGGCCTGCTCGTAGGCGGTGTGGGCGATCGAGTCCCGGAACGACCGGGGCGGCGGCGCGACGGTGGCGGTGGAGTCGGTGGCGATGTCGGGCAGGCCGAGGCCGGTGTCGGGGAAGGCGGGAGTCACGGTGGAGACGGCGGCGATGCGAACGGACGGCCGGCCGGCGACGGCCCCCGCCCCCGCCCCGCCACCGGCCCGGCGGGCGGCGTAGTCGGCCGAGGCCAGCACGACGGCGGCGGCGCCGTCGGACGTGGCGCAGATGTCGAGCAGGTGCAGCGGCGACGCGACCACCGGCGAGGCCAGCACCTCCTCCTCGGCCACCTCCTTGCGGTAGCGGGCCCGGGGGTTGTCGACGCCGTGGCGGGCGTTCTTCACCTTGACCTTGGCGAAGTCGGACTCCGTCGCCCCGTAGAGGTGCATGCGCCGCCGGGCGTAGAGCCCGAAGTAGGCGGGGTTGGTGGCACCGAGGAGGCGGAAGCGGAGCCAGTCGGGGTCGTCGGGCCGCTCGCCGGCGTTGGGGGCCAGGAAGCCCTTGGGCGTCGTGTCGGCCCCGACCACGAGGGCGACGTCGGCCAGCCCGGCCAGGATCTGGGCCCGGCCGTGGCCGATGGCCATGGCCCCCGAGGCGCAGGCGCCGTAGACGGTGGCCACCTGGGCGCCGTTGAAGCCGAGGGCGGCGGCCACGGTGGAGCCGGCCACGTAGCCGGCGTAGCCGTTGCGCACGGTCTCGCCGCCGACGACGAGGTCCACGTCGGCCCAGTCGACACCGGCGTCGTCGAGCGCCTCCCGGGCGGCGGCCACCCCGTAGTCGACGAACGGGCGGCCCCACTTGCCCCAGGCGGTCATGCCCACGCCGAGCACGACGACGTCGTCACGCACCGGCCGGCCTCCAGCGCCACACGAGCTGGATCGTCTCGTCGGTCTCGAACAGCGGCTCGACGACCAGCTCGACCGGCTGGCCGACCGTGACGGTTTCGGCGTTGCAGCCCTCCACCATCTGGCCCAGCACGACGAGCCCGTCGGCGTCGAGCTCCACCGCGGCCAGCACGAACGGACGGTAGGGGTCGGACGGGCTCACGTAGGGCGGCGGCGGCTGGTACTGCGCATCGGTGAACGACCACACCCGGCCGGTGCGGGCCAGGCGGTGCTCCGACAGCTCCGTCCCCCGGCAGCGGGGATCGGGGCAGCCGGACCCGGAGCGGCGGGGCGGGAAGGCCACCACGCCGCAGGCGTCGCACCGGGAGCCGAGCAGGACGGGCTCGTCGCCGGTGGTGAACCACCCCTCGACGGCGGGAACGGCGGGCTTGGTCACCGGCATGGGCGGCACGCTACCGCACGATGTATCCTGGATACAAGAATGCCGGGAGGGCGGGGATGGACATCGGCTGGACGCCGGCGGAGGAGGAGTTCCGGGCCGAGGTCCGGGACTGGCTGGAGGCCCACAAGCCCCGGCGGCCGCTGCCGTCGGGCGACACGGCCGCCGGCGTCGGCGCCCACCTCGAATGGGAGCGCCGGCTGTTCGACGCCGGCTGGGCCGTGGTGTCGTGGCCCCGGAAGTACGGCGGCCGCGACGCCAGCCTGTGGGAGTGGCTGATCTTCGAGGAGGAGTACTTCCGGGCCGGCCTCCCCCAGCGGGTGGCCCAGAACGGCCTGTTCCTGCTGGCCCCGAGCCTGTTCGAGTTCGGCACGCCGGAGCAGCAGGACCGCCTCCTGCCACGGATGGCGGCCGTCGAGGACCTGTGGTGCCAGGGGTGGTCGGAGCCCGACAGCGGCAGCGACCTCGCCTCGCTCACCAGCCGGGCGGTGCGGGACGACGCCGCCGGCGGCTGGCGCCTCACCGGCCAGAAGACGTGGACGACCCGGGGCGCATTCTGCACCCACCTGTTCGGGCTGTTCCGCTCCGACCCGGCGGCCGGGCGGCACCGGGGCCTCACCTACTGCCTGGTCGACCTGCGCCAGCCGGGCGTGACGGTGCGGCCCGTCCGCAAGCTCGACGGCGACGAGGGCTTCGCCGAGGTCTTCTTCGACGACGCCTTCGTGGCCGACGCCGACGTCCTCGGCGAGGTGCACGAGGGCTGGTCGGTGGCCATGGCCACCACCGGCTCGGAGCGGGGCCTGACGCTGCGCAGCCCCGGCCGGTTCAACGCCGTGGTCGGCAACCTCGTCGCCCTGGCCGCCGGCCGGGAGCTCGACCGCGGGCTGCGGGGGGAGATCGCCGACTCCTGGATGGCCGCCCGGTCCTACGAGCTGGCCACCTGGATGACCGTGACCCGCCTGGCCGGCGGCGACCGGCCCGGCCCGGAGTCGAGCCTCAACAAGGTGTTCTGGTCGGAGATGGACATCCGCCTCCACGAGACGGGCCTGCGCCTCCTCGGCGCCGAGGCCGAGTTCGACGGCGCCCGGGGTTCGGGGCGGCCCCGGTACGACTGGATGAAGGGCTACCAGTTCGCCCTGGCCGGCCCGATCTACGCCGGTACCAACGAGATCCAGCGCAACATCATCGCCGAGCGCCTGCTCGGCCTGCCGAGGAAGTAGGCGCCGCCATGCGCTTCGGCTTCAGCGACGACCAGCTGGCCTTCCGCGACGCCGTGCGGGACCTGCTGGCCAAGGTGGCCGGCCCCGACACCCTCCGGGCGGTGTGGGCCGGCGACCGGGGCTGGGACCCGGCCGTGTGGTCGCATCTGGCCGGGATGGGAGTGCTGGGCCTCCTGGCGCCGGAGTCCGCCGGCGGGCTCGCCCTCGACGAGACCGACCTGGTCCTCATCCTGGAGGAATGCGGACGGGCCGCCCTGCCCGGCCCGCTGGTGGAACACGTCGCCGTCGCCGTACCCGCCCTGGCCGCCGCCGCCCAAGCCGGCCTCCCTCAGAACGGTGATGCCGCGATGACCAACGCCGGTGTGCCGGCCGGCGTGGCGGGCAGCGCCGCCCGCTGGCTGCGGGCGGCGGTGGCCGGTGATGCCGTCGTCAGCGCCGCCGCCGGCCCGTCCGCCGTGGCCTTCGGCGCCGAGGCGGACCTCCTGCTGGTCGAACGGGACGGCGCCGTCCACGCCGTCGAACGGACCGACGTCACGGGCGTCGAACCCCGCACGTCCGTCGACCGCTCGCGGCGCTTCGCCGAGGTCACGTGGTCGGCGGCCACTCCCTTACCCGCCGTCGACCCGGCCCTGTTCCGGGCCCGGGGGGCGGCCGGGACCGCCGCCGTCCTGTGCGGGCTGGCCGCCCACCTCATCGACACCACCGCCGCCTACGTGCAGGAGCGCCGCCAGTTCGGCGTGCCGGTCGGCTCCTTCCAGGCGGTGAAGCACCACCTGGCCGACGCCCTCATCGCCCTGGAGCACGCCCGCCCGGCGGTGTACTGCGCCGCCTGGTCGGTCGCCACCGGCCAGCCGACGGTCGGGCGGGACACGTCCTACGCCAAGGTGGTGGCCGACGAAGCCGCCGGCCTGGCCGCCCGGGTCGCCCTCCAATGCCACGGCGCCATCGGGTACACCTACGAGCACGACCTGCACCTGTGGCTGAAGCGCGTCTGGTCGCTGCAGCGGGCCTGGGGCGACACCGCCCACCACCGGGAGCACGTGGCGGCCGCCGTCCTCGGCTGACCACCCCCGGACGTCCCTCACCGCCGCCGCCGTGAAGTCTTCGGATTCCACGGTTTGTCGCGGATCGGGAGGAGGCATGCCTCTATCGGATTTTCATGTACGGAGGATGGACGGTGCCGTGGAACTTCGAGACCTTGATGCGAGCCTGCCGATGACTCCAACCGACCGCCGCGACGTTCCGGCTGAGTTCGTCGCCGCCGCCGTCCACGACCTGCGGTCGGTACAGATGGCGTTGCAACTGGGGCTGTACCAGTTGCGGGCCGGGCTCGACGACCAGGACCGGGAGGGAGTGCTGGCCCTTCTCGAACGGCAGACGATGGGGTTGGGCCGGCTGACCGACGACCTGCTGCTGTTCTCGATGGCTGGCACCGGCCGGATCGCGGTCCAGCCCGACAGTGTTGAACTCGGCCCCCTCCTCCGGGACGCCGGGGCGGCGAGCGGCACGACCGATGTCGAGGTGGAGACCGCCGCTGGACTCCGGGTCTGGGCGGACCCGGCCCACGTGCTGCGGATGATCGCCAATCTGGTTCGCAACGCCTTCTGGCACGGCGCCCCGCCCGTCCGGATCAGAGCCGCCGCCCACGAGGACCAGGTGGAGATCCGGGTCAGCGACGCCGGGCCCGGCGTGGCTCCCGAGTTCGTGCCCCATCTCTTCCGTCGCTTCGCCCGCGCCCCGGGAGCGCCGGAGGGCAGCGGCCTCGGCCTGTCGATCGTCGCCGAACTCGCCCTCCTCAACGGCGGCTCCGCCGGCTACCAGCCCCACCCCCCGGGCTGCCCCGGTTCCAGCTTCGTGGTCCGCCTCCCCCGCCGGCCCCAGCCCGCCGACCGGCGAGTCGGCGGGGTCGTCGCTTACGCCTGAGGGACGGATCGCCTCCGGTTATCCAGGCGAATTCAGGGGTGAAGACGACAGTCGAAGACGACAATGTCGTTACGTAATGCCTTGCTGGGCAAGGGGATTCACCGTCTCCAGCGAAATATCCCACGGCGCGAATTGCCGAATGTCATTGCTCCATTTTTGCTATCCCCCAGCAGCTTCAAAAGGGCATCAAGGAGGACTCATATGCGAGTCAAATCTCTCGCCGCCGCGGCCGGGATCGCCGCCCTGACGGCGGTAGTGGCCGTCCCGGGCATCTCCAACGCCAGCCGGCTCAACACCCGGACCGAGCCCCAGGTCCAGACCGACACCACCCCCACCACCGAACCGGTCGTCGAGACCCCCACGCAGCCGTCCGAAACCACCACGACCACCACCGCGCCGGCCGTCGAGGCCCCGACCACCACCACCACCACCACCACGGAGCCGGCTCCGGCGAAGCCCCCGGCTCCCGCCCCCGCCCCGGCCCCCGTCACGGTGACGCCGGCGCCGGCCGTCGAGCCGCCGCCGGCCGCCGACACCCCCGCCCCGCCGGTCGACGTCGCTCCGACCCCGGCCCCGGCGCCGCAGCCGGACAGCACCGACCACGGCCGGCCGGCCGATCCCTGCCACATGGACGACTACCACTCCGTCCAGGTCGACAGCCTCGACAGCCCCGGCGAGGCCGCCCGGGCCCACAAGATCGACCGCAACGGCAACGGGACCGTGTGCCGCAAGGACATCCCCGGCCGGGGCCACGGCAACACCGGCGAGGGCAGCAACATCAAGGACGACCAGGCCGCCTGACGGGCGGGGGGCACCGCCCCTCGAGTTGTCGGATGCAGCACCGGACGGAGGGCGCCCCGGGGGCGTCCTCCGTCCGGTCGCGGGACCCGGGGGGGGGGACCGGCTACTTCCCCTCTGCGCCCGGCGCCCGCGGCGTCGAATCGCCGTCGGCGACCTCGGCCGGGTCGCCGAAGGCCGAGTCGGGCTCGTGGTACTCGATGCCGGCGTCGTCGTTGGCCTGGGCGGCGTCGGGCCCGGCCGGCGACATGTCGTGGCGGTTCACGCCCGCCGGGGTGGCCCTGGTCTTGGGGCCGCTCTGGGGGTCGAGGTTCTGGCGCTCGGTCATGGTGGCTGCGTACCCGGCGGCGGCAGCGGGAACACCGCCTCGTCCCGACCGGGGCCGGGGCCCGGCCCCTAGGGCAGCGGGGCCCCCATCTCGGCCTCCGACCAGGCCAGCGCCTCCTCCGGCGTGGGGAAGACGATCGGCCCGTTGACCGGGTCGGGGTCGGGCCCGTCGGACCCGGTGGCCTGGCGGACGATGCGGGCCTCGAAGGAGGCGCCGGGCAGCGCCCGGACCAGCGCTTCCTTTCCCTGCCAGGCGGCCGACCAGTCGCCCGCCCGCTCCTCGGTCCAGTGCACCTCGCCGCCCCAGCCGCCGATCGTCCGGCGCAGCCGGTCCTCGGCCGAAGATCGCTCCGTCATGCACCCTCAAGTACCCGATGCCGGCCGCCGCCTATCAGAATGGTGGCCATGGCCGACCCGATGCCCCTCGACCTCTACGCCGATCCCGTCCGGGCCGATCCCTACCCGCTGCTCCAGGAGCTCCGGGAGACGGCGCCCGTCCTGTGGGTGAGCCAGCAGGGCCTCGAGTCGTGGATCGTCACCCGCTACGACGAGGTCCGCTCGATCCTGGCCGACCCCCGCTTCATCAAGCAGCCGGCCACGGTGCCGGACGCGCTGCGCAGGTTCAAGGCCGCCTTCGGCAGCGAGGGGGAGAGCGAGGTCCGCAGCCTGCTGGCCACCGACCCGCCCGACCACACCCGGCTGCGCCGCCTGGTGGGCAAGGCCTTCACGCCCCGGCGGATCGACGGGGTGCGGCGCCGGGCCCAGGAGATCACCGACGGGCTCCTCGACCGGCTGGAGGGCGACGCCGCCGGCCCGGCGTCCGGGGGCGTCGTCGACCTCGTCGAGGGGCTGACGGTGCCGCTGCCGTCGACGGTGATCGCCGAGCTCGTCGGCGTGCCGATCGAGGACCGCTCCGACTTCCGGAAGTGGTCGGACGGGCTGCTCATCGTGGCCCGCGACGAGGAGGGCCGCCGCAGCCGCCAGGCCGGCGCCGAGGCCCTGCGGACATACTTCGGCGAGCTGGTGGCCGACCGGCGCCGCACCATGCGCCACGAGCTGGCGCCCGACGCCCAGCCCGACCTCGTCAGCGCCCTGCTCACCGCCCGGGACGAGGGCGCCCGGCTGAGCGAGCAGGAGCTCATCGCCATGCTCATGGTCGTGCTCACGGCCGGCCACGAGACGACCGGGAACTTCATCGGCAACGCCGTCCTGGCCCTCTTCGACCGGCCCGACCAGCGGGCCCGCCTCCAGGCCGGGCCGGACGGGCTGCGGGTGGCCATCGAGGAGATGCTGCGCTTCATCGGGCCGGTCATGCAGTCGACGCTGCGGGTGGCCAGCGAGGACGTCGAGGTCGGCGGTGTCCGCATCCCGGCCGGCAGCGTGGTGGTGGCCATGCTCGGCGCCGCCAACCGCGACCCCCGCCGCTTCGCCGAGCCCGACGACTTCGACGTCGCCCGGGAGGACAACCCCCACCTGGCCTTCGGCCACGGCATCCACTTCTGCCTCGGCGCGCCGCTGGCCCGCATGGAGGCCGAGGTGGCCCTCGGTTCGCTGCTGCGCCGCTTCCCCGACGTCGAGCTGGCCGTCGACCGCGACGCCGTCCGCTGGCGCCCGAGCGCCCTGCTCCGGGGCCCCGCCGAACTCCCCGTCCGCCTCCGCCCGACCGCCTGACCCTCGGCCGCTCCCGCCATTCCGGCGTTCTTCCGCCGCTATATCCGGGCTGCTGCACGCCGGTTCGCTCCCGCCGGCCGGCCCCGCCATTCCGGCGTTCTTCCGCCGCTATATCCGGGCGGCTGCACGCCGGTTAGCGCAGCCCCGCCGCCCCCGCCGGCCGGTCCCGCCATTCCGGCGTTCTTCCGCCGCTATATCCGGGCTCCTGCACGCCGGTTGGCGACGGGCCGGCGGAGCGGCGCTCAGCGCAGGGCGGGCTTCAGGCCCAGGGCGGCCCGGGCCTCGGCCGGGGACAGCGGCGGACGGCCGCAGTCCCGGCACAGGTCGGCCGCCTGGGTGACGAGGTCGACGTTGCGGGGGGCGCCGCTCCGGCCGGCCCGCTCGATGCCCACGCTCAGGTGGCCGCCGGCCTCCAACACCAGGCGGGAGAAGGCGGGGTCGAGGGCCGGGGCACCGGTGACGGCGGCCATCCAGGGGATGTCGAAGCCGTCCAGCATGTCGAGGTAGGCACCGAGGGCCGCCCGGGTCGGGGGGAGGCCCCGGGCGGCCACTCCCATCGGCGCGGCCTCGAAGAACAGCTTGATCATCGACCCCGGTGGGGTGAAGCCGTTGCGGATGTAGGCCAGCCCGGTCCGGAGGTGACCCGGTTCGAACACGGCCAGGCTGATCGGCAGGCCGATGTCGCGGGCCGTGCGGAACTCGTAGTCGATGTCGCCGAAGGTGCACAGGTACATGACGTCGACGGCGGCGGGCAGGCCGGTGGCGCCGACCGGCGCCACGTTGATCGGGCCGAGGTCGACGATCGTCGTGCCCAGCACGCCGGCCGCGGCCAGCGCCACCACGTGGCTGTAGCGCGCTTCGATGGTGGTGTCGGGCCCCCACCCCCGCATCGTGGGATAGAGCAGCACGTCGGGCTCGGCGGCCAGGATCGCCCGCCACGCCTCCTCGTAGGGGGCCGGGTCGTGGGCCGGCGGCCCCCCGATGACGGGCTCGTCGTTGTGGTTGTGGACGATCGCCGCCCCGGCGGCGATGCAGGCCAGGGCGTCGGCGGCGATCTCGGCCGGCGTCCGGGGGACGTGGGGGTTGACGGTGGTGGGGATCCCGCCGTTCAGCGCCACTTCGATGATCGCCCCGGACACGAGCCGCATCTTACTGTATCCTGGATACACGGTGCCAGGGAGAGGGGGGCTTCGTGAAGCTCGGCATCAGCACCTTCCCCACCGGGGACAGCATCGACGTCCGGGTCCTCGGCCGGGCCCTGGAGGAGCGGGGCTTCGAGTCGCTGTTCGTGCCCGAGCACACCCACATCCCCGCCCTGGCCGGCACGGTGACACCCGGCGGGGGCGGCGTCCCCGACGAGTTCCGCCGCACCCCCGATCCCTTCGTCGTCCTCGGGGCGCTGGCCGCCTGCACCGACCGGCTCCTGCTCGGGACGGGCGTGTGCCTGGTGGTCGAACGGGATCCGATCGTCACGGCCAAGGAGGTCGCCACCGTCGACCTCCTGTCGGGCGGCCGGTTCCTCTTCGGCGTCGGCGGCGGCTGGAACCGCCAGGAGATGGCCAACCACGGCACCGACTTCGCCACCCGCTTCGCCCTGCTCCGGGAGCGGGTCCTGGCCATGAAGCGGATCTGGACCGACGACGAGGCCGCCTTCCACGGCCGCTTCGTCGACTTCGACGCCATCTGGCAATGGCCCAAGCCCGTCCAGCGCCCCCACCCGCCGGTGCTGGTGGCCGGCAACGGCCCGCAGTCGATGGCCCGGGCGGTGGACTACGGCGACGGCTGGATGCCCATCGCCGGCCGGGCCGACACCGCCGGGGACTTCGAGACCCTCCAGAAGCTGGCCGCCGACGCCGGCCGGGGCCCGATCCCCGTCACCGTGTTCGGCGCCCCGCCCAGACCGGCCGTGCTCGACGGCTACGCCGCCGCCGGCGTGGATCGGGCCCTCATCGCCCTCCCGTCCGCGCCCGAGGCCGATAGCCTCCGCCGCCTCGACCGCTACGCCGAACTCATCGCCGCCGTCGCCTGACCGCCCGCCGACCACGAGCAAGGAGATCGTCGATGTCCGACGCCAGTGCCGAGCCGCTCTTCTCCCCGTACGACGACTGGGACCCGCTCCACGAGCCCAGCGGGCCCAACGAGCACTGGAGCACGGCCAATGTCGGCGAGGCCCTGCCCGGCGTGCTGACGCCGCTGGGGTGGACGCTGTGGGGCCCGACGATCGAGCGGGCCATGCGCCGGACGATGGTCAACATGGGCGCCTTCCCCAAGGCCTACGCCGCCCTCCCCGACGAGTACATCGGCCGCATCATCCGGATCTTCTACGGCCGGGGCGCCCTGTCGGTCGACTGCCTGGCGAGCCTGGGTGACGTCATGCCCGGCACCACCGGCCAGCAGGTGGTGGAAGGCGTCTACGGCGAGGCGCCCGACACGATCGACTTCCGCCCGACGTTCAAGCGTCTGCCGTTCATCAGCGTCGGCCTGCCCCGGGAGCACTTCACGATCTCCAAGCGGCTCCGGGCGGCGGTGGTGGCCACGGCCGAGTGGTGGCCGCAGCAGGCGGTGCGGGTGCCGTCGCTCGACCACGCCGACGCCGTCGCCGCCTTCGTCGACGCCACCGAGCGGTTCAACGCCAACGTCCTCCTCCAGGCCACGGCGCTGTTCACCGCCGTCCAGCCGATGTTCGACGCCCTCACCCGGCTGTCGGCCAAGACCGGCATCGGCGACGCCACCGCCCTGTCCGGCGGCTACGGCGACGTGCCCGAGACCCGGGTGGTGGCCGACCTGTGGCGCTGTTCCCGGGGCGAGATCGACCTGGCCGAGGTCGTCCGCCACCACGGCTACCACGGCCCCCTGGAAGGCGAGATCTCCGCCCGGGTGTGGCGGGAGGACGACACGCCGCTGCGCCGCATGGTCGAGGGCTACACCGAGATGCCCGACAGCAGCGACCCCCGGCTGCGGGAAGGGGTGCTGCGGGAGGAGCGGGAGACGCTGGAGCGGGAGGTGCTGGCCGCCCTGCCGGCGCCGCTGCGGCCAGTGGTCCGGGGTGTGTTCACGCGGGCGGCCCACTGCATCCCGCTGCGGGGCGTGGCCAAGGGCGCCTTCCTGCAGGCCTTCGACATCTGCCGGGCGGCGTCGCGCCGGGCCGGCGAGTGCCTGGCCAAGGAAGGTCACCTCGACGACCCCGAGGACGTCTTCTACCTGACGATCGACGAGCTGCTGGCCCCGAGCCTGCCCGGCGGCATCAAGGAGACCATCGTGCTGCGCCGCAACCGGCGGGCGGAGTACGAGCAGTACCGCCTGCCCGGCCACTGGCGGGGCATGCCGACGCCGATCCCCATCGGCGAAGGGCAGGCCACCGGCGCCGACGGCGGCGAGGCGGCCCTCATCCCCGGCCTCGGCGTGAGCCCCGGCGTGGTCGAGGGCACCGCCCGGGTGGTGACCGACCCCGGCTTCGCCGACGTCGAGCCGGGCGAGATCCTGGTGTCGCCGACCACCGACCCGAGCTGGTCGTCGATCATGTTCATCTCGGTGGCGCTGGTGGTCGACATCGGCGGGTTCCTGAGCCACGCCGCCATCGTGGCCCGGGAGCTCGGCATCCCCTGCGTGGTCAACACGATCCACGGCAGCCGGACGATCAGGACCGGCGACCGCCTCAAGGTCGACGGCACCGCCGGGACGGTGGAGATCCTGGAGCGGGCGGGGAGCTGAGCCCCGCCCGCTCCCGAGCGCTACTCGGCGGCCAGCTCCGCCACCGCCTGGGTGGACTTGTAGTAGACGTCGATCTTCGCCACCTTGCCGTCCCTCGTCTCGTACAGCTCGACGCTCGGGATCCGCAGCGCCCGGCCCGACTTCCGGGACGTGAACGTCAGCATGATCCGGGCGACGGCGCAGTCGCCGCCGTCCGTGACGGTGAACTCGTCGACGGTCATCTCCATCGGCGTCATGATCTGCCCGACGAGGTCCTGCAGGCCGGCCGGGCCGACGAACTCGCCGGCGTAGGGCAGCCCGTGCCCTTCGTCGACCACGCACTCGGGATGGATCAGGGCGAACACCGTCTCGACGTCGCCGGCGGCGAAGGCCTTGAGGAACTGCTCGGTGACGTCGACATCCGCTTGGCTCACGGTTGCATCCTTTCTCTGTTCAACCAGCCACCAACAACATCGCCGTGGCGATGGCGCCGCCGCCCACGCAGGCCAGCGCCACCTCGGCGCCGGGCACCTGCCGGTCGCCGCACTCCCCCCGCAGCTGCAGCACCGCCTCGGCCAGCTTGCCGAAGCCGTGGAGGCGCCCGCCGCCGAGGTGCCCGCCGTCGGTGCAGACCGGCAGCTCTGCGCCGAGGCGGCCCCGCCCTTCGGCGAACCACGGCCCCGCCTCGCCCTTCTTGACGAAGCCGAGGTCCTCCAGCCAGCACAGCGTCATCGACGAGAACCCGTCGTAGAGCTGGGCCACGTCGACGTCGCCCGGGCCGAGATCGGTGCCCGCCCACATCTGGTCGGCCGCCCAACGCGCCGACATGACGGTCATGTCGGGCCAGTACTCGGTGTCGAGCGTCGGCCCGTTGCCGTGTCCGAGGCTGTGGATGCGGACGGGCCGGGCCCGGAGATCGGCGGCGCGATCGGCCCGGGTCAGGATGACGGCCACGGCCCCGTCCACCGGCATGTCGCAGTCCAGGATCCGCAGCGGGCTGGCCACCATGTCGGAGGCCAGGTACTCGTCCATGGTCAGCGGATGGCCGTGCCACACCGCCCGGGGGTTGCGCTGGGCGTGGGCCCGGCAGGTGAGGACCACGGCGCCGCGGTGCTCGTCGGTCGTGCCGTACTCGTGGGCGTGCCGCTGGGCCCACAGGGCGTAGCGGGGGGCGCCGGCCGGCACGCCGTAGGGGGCGCGCAGGGCCAGGTCGCCGGTGGGCCGGCGGGCGTCGCCCGCTCCGGGCACGAAGAACCGCTGCTCCTGGCGGAGGTGGGCCCGGATGCAGATGACCGTGTCGGCCGCCCCGGCGGCGATGGCGTGGATGGCGCCGTTGACCGCCCCGAACTGGCCGGGGCCCGCCCCCATGGCCTGGTAGTAGCGGACGTCCCGGAGCCCCAGCGCCCGGTACATGTAGACGATCGACGGCCCCTCGAAGACGCTCGACACCCGGTCGGGCCACATGGCGATGCCGTCGAGGTCGGCCGGCGTGAGCCCGGCGTCGCCCAGCGCCGTCTTGGCCGCCTCGACGGCCAGCGAGCCCTCGCTGCGACCGGTGGACCGGCCGATCTGCGAGTAGCCGACGCCGGCCACCGCGACCGCGTCCCGGAGGGCGCTCATCCGGCCGGCTCGAAGTAGACGAGCGTGGCGCCGGCGTCGTCCCCGTCGCCGTCGCCGTCGAGATCGAGCTCGAGATCGACGAAGACCGGCCGGACGGGCATCCCGATGCGGACGTCGCCGACGGCCACGTTGACCAGGTTGGTGACGAGGCGCACCCCGTCGCCCTCGTCGAGATCGACGAGGGCCGCCACGTAGGGCGGCGGGACTCCGGGGGCGAACTCCCGGTTGGCGACCGTGAAGCTGTAGACGGTCCCCCGCCCGTCCCCCGGAGTCTCGGCCCGCACGTCGAGGCTCAGGCAACGGGGGCACGACGCCTGGGGGGGATGGACCCACGTGCGGCACCCGGCGCAGCGCAGGATCAGCAGCTCGTGGCGGCGCAGCCCGGCCCAGAACGGCGCGCTGTCGATGTCGGCCACCGGCACCGGGCCCCGCCACGGTCCCGCCGGCGCCTCCAGCCGGACGGCCGGATCAGGAGACGGCACCGGCCACCTTCAGGCGGACGAGGTCGTCGGGCGTGAGCCCGGCGGCGAGGAGGACCTCGTCGGTGTCGGCGCCGGGCCCCGGGGCGGCCCGCAGCGGCGCCGCCTGCCCGTCGAACTGGGCGGGGGCGGTGATCAGCGGCAGCGTGGCGCCGTTGTCGTACTTGACCCACTGGAGGTAGTCGTTGGCCACCGCCTGGGGATCGTCGAGCGCCGCCCGGGGCGTCTGGGTCACCGACCACGGCCCTTCCTGGGTGCCGAGGACGGCCTTCCACTCCTCCAGGGTCCGCTCGGCGAAGAGGGCGTCGAGGATGTCGACGCACTCCTCGGCGTGGGCGGTGCGGGCGCCCGAATCGGCGAAGCGGTCGTCGAGCAGCAGGTCGGTCCGGTCGACGGCGATGCAGAACCCGGGCCAGTAGCGGTCGCCCTCCAGCATGGACAGCGCCAGGAACTGGCCGTCGGCCGTCCGGTAGACGTTCCACAGCGGATTGGCCGGCCGGCGGCGGTCGAGCGGCTGGAGCTTCTCCTGGCCCGAGGCGTGGGCCCCGGCGATGACCGGCTGCATGGCCCACAGCCCCGAGCCCAGCAGCGACACGTCGACGACCGCGCCCCGCCCGGTCCGCTCCCGCTGGAACAGGGCGGCGGCGATGCCGCCGGCCAGGTGGGCGCCGCTCTGGATGTCGCCGAAGGCCGGCCCCGGCAGCGGGATCGGGAAGCGGGCATCGGGCGGCATGGCGGCCACGCTCACCCCCGACCGGGCCCAGTACGACACGCCGTCGTAGCCGCCCTTGTCGGCATCGGGGCCCTTCGGGCCGTGACCCGTGGCCCGGGCGTAGACGATGCGGGGGTTGCGGGCCATGACCGAGGCGGCGTCGATCCCGAGCCGGTCGCAGGCCGGGGCCAGGAAGTTGGTGATGAAGACGTCGGCCGTCTCGCACAGCGACAGCACCAGCTCCCGGCCCTCGTCGGTGGCGATGTCGATGCCGATGCTGCGCTTGCCCCGGTTGAGCACCTCCCACAGGTAGGTGACGCCGCCGTCGCCCGGTTTGACGCCGTAGGCCACGAGGCCCCGCAGCGGGTCGCCGGTCTCGGGGTGCTCGACCTTGACCACGTCGGCCCCCCAGTCGGCCAGCACCGCCCCGGCGGCCGGGCCGAAGGCGTAGATGGCCACCTCCAGCACCCGGACCCCGTCCATCGGGCCCCGGCTCACGGGCGCCGGCTCCGGAAGCGGTCCCGGGCCTCGACCAGGCGGGCCAGCCGCAGCCTGCGGTCGGTCAGGTCGAGATCGGCCGGGGCGGCCTCGATCTCGTCGGTCAGGACCACGATCTCCTCCTCGAGGCGCTCGGCGGCCAGGTCGATGGTGAGGAGATCCTGCTCCTCCCAGTCGGACTGCTCGGGCGGGTTCATCGCGGGAAGTGGAACAGCTCCCGGGCGTTGAGCTCGACGATCCGGTGGACGTCGTCGTCGGGGACGTCGTGGAACTGCTCGGCGGCCACCTTGCGGCTGTTGGGCCAGTGGGAGTCGGAGTGCGGGTAGTCGCACTCCCACAGCATCCGGTCGATGCCGATCTCGTCCCGGCTGCCGACGCCGTGGCGGTCGGTGATGAAGCAGCCCCACATGTGCTTCCGGAACAGCTCCGAGGGGCGGACGTCCTGGTTGATGTTCTGGTAGAAGCGGTGCTTCTCCCAGGTGCCGTCCATCCGCTCCAGCAGGTAGGGGACCCAGCCGATGCCACCCTCGGAGAAGGCGATCTTGAGGTCGGGGTGGCGGTGGAAGACGGGCGAGAAGCACAGGTCGGCCACGGCGTACATCGAGTTGCAGCCCATCAGGGCGATGAACACCGCCAGCGGCGCCTCGGGCCCGGTGTCGGGGACCTTGCCCGACGTGCCGAAGTGCATGCACAGCGGCAGGCCGGCGGCCTCGGCGGCGGAGAACAGCGGGTCCCAGTGGTCGGTGTGGAACGACGGCTGGCCCAGCGTCGTGGTGTTCTCGGGGAACGAGAGCGCCCGGGCCCCCTTGGCCGCCACCCGCTCGATCTCGGCCACCGACGCCTCGATGTCCCAGAACGGCAGGATGGCCAGCGGGATGAACCGCTCGGGAGCGGTGGCGCACCACTCGTCGAGGACGAAGTCGTTCCACGCCGCCGAGCACAGCCGGGCCAGCTCCATGTCCTCGCTCTTGAGGAACAGCGTCCCGGCGAACTTGGGGAACTGGGGGAAGCACAGCGCCGCCTGCACGCCGTCGAGGTCCATGTCCTTCACCCGTTCGACCGGGTCGTAGCAGCCGGGGATCATGTCCTCGTAGCGGACGGGGTCGAGGCCCAGCGCCTCCGGCGGCTTGCCGGCCACGGCGTTGAGGCCCATCTGGGCGTGGATCCGCCCTTCGTAGAGCCAGGCCTGGGAGTGGGGCTTCACGTAGGTGCCGAACTCGCTGTACATCCCCTCGTCGCCGCTCTCCACCACCCGGGGGCAGAGGTCCTGGTACCGGGCCGGCAGCCGGTCGAGCCAGACGCGGGGGTGCTCGATCAGGTGGTCGTCGACCGAGATCAAGTGCATGTCGTCCCGGAGGGGCATGGACAACCTCCAACTCTTTGAATCCTGGATACAGCATACGCATCCACGGCCCGGGGAGCCAGAGAGCCGCAGGGCCGTCGGTACACTGCGTCCGTGACCTCGCCCCTCAACGTGCTGAGTAGGCCGCGCCTGGTCGACGACGTCGTCCGGGTGCTGCGGGAGAAGATCATCCGCGGCGAGCTCCCCGCCGGGACCCAGCTCCTCCAGATCGACCTGGCCAACCAGCTCGGCGTCAGCCGCACCCCCCTGCGGGAAGCCTTCCGGATCCTGGAGAACGACGGCTACCTCAAGACGTCGAACAACAACCGCACGGTCGAGGTGGTCACCTTCACCGCCGCCGAGATGCGGGACATGTACGAGATCCGGGAGGTCATCGACGGGCTGGCCGCCCGCCTGTCGGCCGCCCGGGGCCTCTCCCGCGACGCCGAGGGGCAGGCCCGCCGTCTCCTGACCGAGATGGCCAGCACGTCGAAGCCCCACGACCCGCTGCGCCGGGTCGAGGCCCACGCCGCCTTCCACTCCTTCTTCGTCGAGCAGTCGGGCAACGGCCGGCTGACGTCGCTGATCCCGCTGATCCGGGCCAGTTCGGCGGCTCTGTTCCTCCCCTTCATCGACAACCCCGAGGGCGTCGAGCTGACCGCGGGCGGCAAGGTGGCCAGCTACAAGGAGCTGCTCGACGAGTCGCAGGACAGCCACCGGGCCATCCTCGACGCCGTCCTCGAGGGCAAGGCGTCGAAGGCCGAGACCGCCGCCCGCCGGCACATCGCCCGCACCATCGGCCTCGTCGACCGCTTCGACGAGTGGCGCCGGGTGATCGCCGAGGCCGCCACCCACGAGCACGACGGCGAGGCCGCCGCCCCGCCCCCGGCCAAACGGCCCCGCCGGAAGGCCTGACGCCCCTCCCCCGGCCGGCGGCGGCAATCCGGCGGGCCCGGCATCCGGACGGGCGAAAGCGGGTAGGGCCTTGGGGTCGTGGTGCCGACCCCAAGGAGGCCGTTTCAAATGATGACCGTGATCACCCGCGTGACGCTGCGGGCGGGCACCGAGCTGGAGTGGGACGAGGCCATGCGGGAGCGGCTGGGAGCCGCCCGGGCCCAGGCCGGCTGGATCGGCGGCCAGATGCTCATCCCGCTCGACGGGCTGAACCAGCGCGTCATCGTGGGGACGTGGGAGACCCGGGCCGACTGGGCGGCCTGGCACGAGGACCCGGCCTTCCAGGCCACGCGGGCCCGCATGGAGGAGCTGCAGGAGGAGACCGACCAGCTGGAGTGGTTCGAGGTGGCTATCGAGGCCCGGGAGGCCACCGGCGTCTAACGTAAGGAGCATGAAGCAGTTACGGTTCGCCGTTCTCGCCGTGGCGGCGCTGACGTTCGCCGCCGGCCCGGCCGGAGCCCGCACCACCACCAGGACCTCCTGCCCCCGCGGTTCCGCCTGCGTCTGGACGGAGCCGACGTTCCAGGGCCGGATGGCCCAGGTGCCGTCGACGGGCTGCATCGATTCCAGCATCCGCTCGGCGGTCAACACCTCCGACCGGACGATCGAGTTGTTCATGGGCGCCGGCTGCTACGGCCCCAGCGCCGGAACGCTGCAACCCGGTCAGGAGACGCCGGACATCAAGGCCGGCTCGGCCACCGGGGACTGCTCCACCTCCACCGTCAACCACTGCGGCGACGACCAGAGCCCGGCCCCGGACCCGGCCCCGCCGGGGTAGCGGCTCCCCGACCTAAGCCGGGTGGGAGATCACCCGGGTGTCGAGGTACTCCTCGAAGCCGACGACGCCGTTCTCCCGGCCGAGGCCGCTCTGCTTCATCCCGCCGAAGGGCGTGTCGGTGGCCCACCACGAGGCGCCGTTGAGGTCCATCGTGCCGGTGCGGACGCGCCGGGCGACCCGCAGGGCCCGTTCGGTCGACGCGCTCCACACCGCCCCCGACAGGCCGTAGATCGAGTCGTTGGCGATGGCGATCGCCTCCTCCTCGGTGTCATAGGGGATGACGGCCAGGACCGGTCCGAAGATCTCCTCCTGGGCGATGGTGTCGCCCGGCTTGACGTCGGCGATGACGGTCGCCTCGACGAAGAACCCGGTGGTGCCCCCGGGCACGCCGCCGCCGGCCACCAGCCGGCCGCCCTCGGCCAGGCCCTTTTCGATGTAGCCCAGCACCCGCTGCTGGTGCGGCTTCCCGACCTGGGGCCCCATGTGGGTCTGCTCGTCCCAGGGGTCGCCCCACGGCACCTGGGCGCAGGCGGCGGCCGCCACCTCGAGCCCGGCCTCGTAGTGCTCCCGCGGCAGCAGCAGGCGGGTGAGGTTGGTGCAGCCCTGGCCCGAGTGGCGCGACATGCGGAACACGCCCTGGGTCACCACGTTGTCGATGTCGGCGTCGTCGAGCACGATGCTGGCCGACTTGCCGCCGAGCTCCAGGAAGAGCTTCTTCACTCCGGCGGCGGCGGTGGCCATGATGCGCCGCCCCACCGCCGTCGAGCCGGTGAAGGAGATCATGTCGACCCCGGGATGGGCCACCATGGCCTCGCTGACCTCGGCGCTCGACGTCGTCAGCACGTTGAGGACGCCGGGGGGGATCTCGGTCTCCTCGGCGGCCACCTTCCCGACGAAGCAGGCCGTCCACGGCGTGAACGGCGAGGGCTTGAGCACCACGGTGTTGCCCGCCGCCAGCGCCGGGCCGACCTTGGCGCAGAGCTGCTGGATCGGATAGTTGTAGGGCGTGATGATCCCGGCCACGCCCCACGGCTCCCTGATGACCAGCCGCCGGTCGACCTGGTGGGGCCGGGGGAGGTCGGCCATGTACGTCTCGAAGGCGTAGGACCGGGCCAGCTCGGCGGCGTCCTCCAGGTAGACGAGCGGCACGTCGAGCTGGATCATCGGGCTGCGGGTCATGAACACCGGGCAGCCGACCTCGCTGACGAGGATCTCCCGCAGCTCGTCGGCGTGGCGCTGCAGCGCTTCCCGCAGCTGGGTGATGCACCGGCCCCGGAACTGGTGGTCCTCGGCCCACTTGGTCTCGTCGAAGGCCCGCCGGGCGGCGGCCACGGCGTCGTCGACGTCGGCCAGGGTGGCGTCGGGCGTGGGCCCGATCTCCTGCTCCGTGTACGGGTTGATGTTGGCGAAGGTCCCGCCGGCGGCGGCGGGCCGGCCCTTCCCGTCGATCAGCAGTTCGGCGACGAACGAGGTGGTGGTCACGGCTCCTCCCGGTCGGTCATAGCGAGTCACAGCGGCGCACCCAATCCTCGAACGGTACGTCGCGGTCGTCGACGCGGTCCCGGGGAAGCCCCAGCACCCGTTCGGCGACGAGGTTCTTGAGGACCTCGGTGGTGCCCCCGGCGATGGTGAAGCAGGGGGCGCCGCACAGCCGCTCGGCCCACCCGTCGGCGGCGGGCCCGTCCCCCTCCCAGGCCACGGCGCCGGGCCCGACGAGGTCGGCGCCGGTCTCGGCGGCCAGGCCGATGAAGGAACCCATGGCCAGCTTGAGGATCGAGCCCTCGGGCCCGGGTTCCCGGCCGGCCATGACCGCCGAGCCCACCCGGCGGTGGAGGTAGCCGAAGATCGCCTCCCGGGCCCACAGCCCGGCGAGGCGCTGGCGGACCACCGGGTCGCCGCCCAGCCCGAGGGCCCGGGCCTTGTCGATGATCAGCTGGGCCGACCCGCCCCGCTGGGCGTACTTGAGCCCGCCGACGGAGAACCGCTCGTTCATCAGCGTGGTGATGGCGCAGCGCCACCCGTCGTTCTCGGCCCCCACCCGGTGGTCGTCGGCGATCCGCACGCCGTCGAAGAACACCTCGGCGAACTTGGCGTGCCCGGTCATCTGCCGCAGCGGCCGGATGGTGACACCGGCCGCGGCGAGGTCGACGATGAACATGGTGAGCCCGGCGTGGCGGGCCCGCGTCGGATCGCTGCGGGCCAGCACGAGCCCGAACTGCGAGATCAGCGCCCCCGACGTCCAGACCTTCTGGCCGGTGAGCGTCCAGGCGTCACCGTCCCGCACCGCCTTCGTCCGCAGGGCGGCGAGGTCGGAGCCGGCGCCGGGCTCGGAGAAGACCTGCGACCAGATCTCCTCGCCCCGCAGCATCGGCGGGATGTAGCGGCGCTTCTGCTCCTCGGTCCCGTGGGCCAGCACCGTGGGCCCGCACATGCCGAGCCCGATGGCGAACACGCCGGTGGGCAGCTCGTAGCCGCCCGCCTCCTGGTCGAAGATGTAGTCGTGGCGAGGGGTCCGCCCTCCCCCGCCGTAGCACTGCGGCCAGCTGAGCCCGGCGTAGCCGGCGTCGTACAGCGCGCGCTGGAAGGCCCGGGCGTCGGCCACCGCCGCCTCGGCGTGGTCGGCCCAGGGCGAGACGAGCCCGCCGATGGCCGCCGGCGCCAGCCCGGCGCCGGCCAGCCACTTGCGGACCTCCAGCCGGAAGTCGGTCTCCTCCGGCGTCTCGTCGGGGAGGACCTCCTCCCGCATCGTGCTACTCGGTCGGGCGGCCGAGGTTCTCCAGCGACGCCCGGCGCTGGGCCTCGCGCTCCTGGGCGGCGGCCATCTCCTGGATGGCGATCAGCGCCTCGTCGGCCGTCTTGCCGGTGACCGAGCTCGTCGGCACGCCGCCGAACTTGTACTCGGGGTCGAGCGCCGGCGCGTCGTCGGGCGGGCGGCGGGCCATGGCCCGCTCGATGGCCGGGGCCAGCTTGGCCGCCCGCTCCTTGGCGAACAGCTCGTCGCGCTCGATGATCTCGGGCAGCACCGTCTTGCCGAACAGCTCGAGCCCCTCCATCGTCGGCTCGTGGCTGTCGGGGTTGATGAGGAACATGCACTCGTCGACGCCGGCCGCCTCGTAGCGCTGGCACCACTCCCGGAGCATGTCGGGCGTGCCGACCGGGCCCCGGCCGGCCCCGTAACCCACGCTGGGGTCGGCGCCGACGGCCCCGGCGTACATCGCCCACAGGTCGGTGTTGCCCGGAGCGTGCATGCCGAAGTTGTAGTAGTACATGATCCCGAAGCCGAAGAAGCCGCCGCCCGGCACCGTGCCCAGCGCCGCCACGGCCTGCTCCTCGGTGGGGGCGCACATCAGCGGCATCTCGCCGCCGATGGCCAGGATCTTGGGGTTGACCTCGTAGCCGAGCGGGACGCAGCGCTCGAAGGCGTCGTAGTACATGGTGACGCGGTCGGCCATGTCCTCCGGGCTCACGAACGAGAAGCCCAGCGCCCCCATGCCGACCTCGGCGGCCAGCGCCGTGGTGTTGGGCCGGGTGCAGGCCAGCCACAGCGGGGGGTGCGGCTTCTGCACCGGCTTGGGCACGACGTTGCGGGCCGGCATCGAGACGTACTTGCCCTCGAGGCCGGTGAACGGCGTCTCGATCATGCAGCGCAGCGCCGCCCGGGTGGCCTCTTCCCACTGGGCCCGCTTCTCGCCGGGGTCGACGCGGAACCCGTCGAGCTCGGCCACCGTCGACGACTCGCCGGTGCCGAACTCCACCCGGCCGTTGGAGACGAGGTCGAGGGTGGAGATCCGCTCCGCCACCCGGAAGGGGTGGTTGATGTTGGGCGGCATGTGCATGATGCCGTGGCCGAGCCGGATGTTCTTCGTCCGCTGGCTGGCGGCGGCCAGGAAGATCTCCGGCGCCGAGGAGTGCGAGTATTCCTCCAGGAAGTGGTGCTCGGTGATCCAGACGCAGTGGATGCCGACCTTGTCGGCCAGCTCGACGAGTTCGAGGGCGTCCTGGAACACCTGGCGTTCCTTGTCCTCGCTCCAGGGCTTGGGGACGGGGTGTTCCAGAAACAGTGAGATCTTCATGCGCTCTCCCCCGTGGTGGTGAACCGGCCGCAGCCCGCCGAGTCTCGCGCATCGCGCATCCTGGATGCAAGATTCCGGACGCCGTTGTAGGCTCTCCCCCATGAGCGATCACTGGCGATACGACGGCAAGCGGGTCGTGGTCACCGGCTGCGCTTCGGGGATGGGCCAGGAGGCGGCCCGGGAGCTGATCGAGCTCGGCGCCCAGGTCGTCGGGCTCGACATCGCCGAGCCGACCGTGGCCGTGAAGGAGTTCCACCGGCTCGACCTGTCGGACCCGGCGTCGGTCGACACCGTGACGGCGGCGATCGGCGGCCCGGTCCACTGCCTGTTCAACATCGCCGGCATCTCCTCCGGTGCGGCGCCGCCGCTCAAGGTGGCCGAGGTCAACATCCTCGGCACCCGCCGGCTGACCGAGGGGCTGCTCCCCGTGATGGAGTCCGGCGCCGCCATCGCCTCGGTGTCGTCGCTGGCCGCCGCCGGCTACGCCGCCAACGTCCCGACGGTGCAGGAGTTCCTGCGGGCCGGTGACTTCGCCGCCGGCCGGGCCTGGCTCGAGGCCCACCCCGACGCGCTGGGCAACGGCTACAACTTCGCCAAGCAGGCCATCATCGTCTGGACGATGATGCAGGGCGTCGAGCTCGGGAAGCGGGGCATCCGCATCAACTGCATCGGCCCGACCGTCACCGACACGCCCTTCCTGGCCGACACCATCAAGACGTACGGGGAAGGCTTCATCGACGCCTTCCCCAAGCCGCTCGGCCGGGTGTCGCGCCCCGACGAGCAGGCCCGGGCCCTGATCTTCCTCAACAGCGAGGCCGCCAGTTACATCACCGGCACCGTCCTGTGGACCGACGGGGGCTATCTCGGTGGCGTGACCACCGGCCTCATCCCGACCGGCTGACGGGCACCGGCGTCAGTGGCACCCGGCCGGCTCGCCGGCCAGCAGGGTCAGCATGTCCTCGGGGTCGGCGAACCCGGCGGCGAAGCGGTCGGCCCGGGCCTGGTCCTGCGCCGCTTCCACCAGCGCGGCCACCGCCGCCTCCGACGGCGGCTCGAGCAGGGCGTTGGACAGCGTCGTCGGGGCCAGCGCCGCCGCCCACAGCCGCGACTCCACCCGGCGGCAGAAGGCCTCGTCGTAGGGCCCGCCGGCCAGGACGGCGTCGCCCAGCAGGAAGGCGCAGCGGGAGCCGAGGTTGGCGCCCTGGGCGGCGATCGGGTCGTTGAGGATCCAGGCGTCGCCGATGGCGATGGCGGCCCGACCGCCGGCCAGCGGCGCCACCGCCTGCCGGACGACGGGGGTCAGGCGCCCCTGGAGGAGGTCGAGGGGCCGGGTCAGGCCGAAGGCGGCCCGGTCGACCCGGCGGGCCAGTGCCGGGGCGAAGCGCTCGAGCAGCGCCAGGAGGGCCGACTCGAAGGCCGCCGGGTCGGCCTCGTAGGCCAGGTCCGACAACCGGTCGAGCGGCCCGCCCGGCACCGCTTCGACGGAGAGCGCCACCGCCGGGCCGTCGAAGGAGTGGAAGCGGAGGAGGAAGATCTCCCCCACGCCGGGCACCAGCGTGATGTCGGGCCCGGCCGGCTCGGGCCCGGCGATGCCGCGGTACAGCCCGGCGGTGACGTGGCGGGCCGGGCCGGTGTGCGGCGACCGGCCCGGGTGGCGGGGAAAGACGCCGCCGAACCCGTCGCGGCCCGCCGCCACCACCACCAGTTCGTGCCGCCGGGCCAGCGCCTCCAGCCCGGCCGGGTCGGTGGCTCCGACGACGACCCGCCCGCCCCGGGCCTCGTAGTGCTCGAGCAGGGCCGGGAGGTAGAGCCGGAAATCGGTGGCCCGGGCGGCGGCCGGCAGCCGGCCGCAGAAGGCCGGCGCCCCCTCGCCCGCCACCCGCACGTGCACCGCCCCCACGGAGTGCTCGGGCCAGAGGTCGAGACCGAGCTCCTGCTCGCGCCCGACCGTCGGCGCCCACCGGAAGACGAGGTTCAACAGGCGCCCGGCCCGCAGCTCGCCGGCCGGCTGCGGGGCGTAGACCGTGGTGTCGACACCGGCCCCCTGCAGGTACAGCGCCAGCTGGAGGCCGGAGATGCCCGTCCCCACGATCCCGATTCCGCCCATGGCCCGCCGCCTCTCCGCTATACTGTGCTTTGCAGTAAAGTTACTGCATTTTTCAGGACAAGGGCAAGGCCCAGGGAGCAGGGCCCACGGTGAAGAAGCTCAGCACCACGTCATACGCCATCCTCGGGCTCCTGGCCCTGCGGCCGTGGTCGGCCTACGAGCTGTCGCAGCAGATGCGCCGCAACATCGGCGAGTTCTGGCCCCGGGCCGAGCGGGGCATCTACGACGAGCCGAAGAACCTGGTGGCCCACGGCTACGCCACGGCCACCGACGAGCAGACCGGGCGGCGGACCCGCACCGTCTACGCCATCACCGCCGCCGGGCGGCGGGCCTACCGGGCGTGGCTGGCCGAGGAGTCGGCGCCGCCGCAGTTCGAGTCGGAAGCGGTGCTGCGGATCGCCTTCGCCGAGCACGGCACGACCCGGGCGGCGCTGGCCACGCTGGCCGCCCTGCGGGCCCAGGCCGCCGACCGGCGGCGGTTCACCACGGACATCGCCCGGGACTACGTCGAGGGCCGGGGCCTCTATCCCGACCGGGTGCACACCATCAGCCTCGTCGTCCGCTTCTTCTCCGACTACTACACCCTGCTCGAGCGCTGGGCCGGGTGGGCGAGCGGCGAGATCGAGGCCTGGGGCGACGTCCGCCATCCGCCCGACGCCGGCAGCCCGCTCGACACGCTGGCCGAGGTGGCCGCCTTGCGCCCGGCCCGGTGAGCGGCCGGCCATCCGTGCCATCATCAGGGCCGCGTCACCGAGGGAGGGAGAAGCGCTCGTGACCACGCCCGCCACACCACCGGCCGAATACCAGCTCGACAACGCCTGGGAACACGCCCGAACCCGTCTGGCGGCGCTGGAGCTCATCCACGACCCGGCCACGACCCGGTACCTGGAGGCGATCGGCGTCGGGCCGGGGTGGCGGTGCCTGGAGGTCGGCGCCGGCGGCGGGTCGATCACCCGGTGGCTCTGCGACCGGGTCGGGGCGGGCGGCTCGGTCCGGGCCGTCGATCTCGACACCCGCTTCGTCGAGGCCCTCGACGCCTCCAACCTCACGGTCGACCGGCTCGACCTCACCACGTCGGAGCTGCCGCAGGGGGCCTACGACCTCGTCCACGCCCGCTTCGTGCTGTGCCACATCGGCGCCCGGGAGCAGGTCCTCGACGGTCTCGTCGCCTCCCTGCGGCCCGGTGGCTGGCTGTTGATCGAGGACCCCTCCGACCACGCCGACCGGGCCTTCGGGCCGAAGCTGCACGGCGAGATCCTGACCCGGATCTCGGAAGGTTTCGTGGCCAACGGCGCCAGCAGCATGTCGTGGGGGCGGACGCTCCCGGCCCAGCTGCAGCGGCGGGGGCTCGTCGAAGTGGCGGCCGAGTCGCGGGTGGCGCTGGTCGAGGGGGCCACGCCCGGAACGGACTTCCTCCGCCTCACCGCCGTCCAGCTGCGGGAGCAGGCCATGGCGGCCGGGACGTCGGCCGACGAGATCGACGAGTGGCAGGCCCTGCTCGACACGCCGGGCGAGTGGTTCGGCACCTGGGCCAACGTGGCCGCCTGGGGCCGACGCCCGGCCGGGGCTTAGATCACCCGGTCGGCCCGGAGGGCGGCGACGCGCTCGGCGTCGTAGCCGAGCTCGGCCAGGATCTCCTCGGAGTGCTGGCCGAGGGCGGCGGCCGGGGTCCGGACCGTGGTCGGAGTGCGGGAGAACTTGGCCGCCGGGCCGGTGACGGGGATGGTCGAGCCGTCGGGGTGGACGACGTCCTGGAGCATTCCCCGGGCCCGGATGTGGGGGTCGGCGGCCGCTTCGCCGTAGCTGCGCACCGGGGCGGCGGCCACGCCGGCGGCGTTGAAGGTCGCCATGATCTCGGCCACCGTGCGGGTCGCCGTCCACCCGGCCACGATGGCGTTGATGTCGGGGCGGGCGGCGAGGCGCCCGGGGATGGCGGCCAGCTCTCCGTCGGCCAGCTCGGGCCGGCCGAGCAGGCCGGCCAGCACCTTCCAGTGGCTGTCGAGGAGGACACCGAGGAAGACGCGGCCGTCCTTGGCCTCGTAGACGTTGGCCGGACAGGCGAAGCAGTACTCGTTGCCGAAGCGGGGATAGTCGGCCCCCATGGCCCCCAGCGTGAGGAACCCGTCCGACTGGAAGAGCATCGAGTCGAGGAGCGACACGTCGAGATGCTGGCCTTCGCCGCTGCGGGCCCGGTGGTGGAGGGCGCCGAGGACGGCGATGGCGCCGTGCAGCCCGGCCAGGTCGTCGGCCAGGAACGTCGGGGAACGGACCGGCCCGCCGTCGACGTCGCCGTTGAGCGACATGAACCCGCTGGCCGCCTGGGCCAGGGGGTCGTAGCCGCACTGGTCGTGGTCGGGCCCGTACTGCCCGAACCCGCTGATCGAGGCGTAGATGATGTCGGGCTTCACCGCTCGCACGGCGGCGTAGCCCACGCCCCATTCGTCCATCGTCCCCGGGCGGAAGTTCTGCACCACGACGTCGCTGCGCCGGGCCAGGTCGAGGAACACCGCCCGGCCCTCGTCGGCCCGCAGGTCGAGGCACAGGCTGCGCTTGTTGCGGTTGACGTGAGCGTGGAAGAAAGACAGCGGCGGGTTCGTCCCGGGCAGGAAGGGCGGGAGGCGGCGGACCACCTCCCCGCCGGGGAGCTCCACCTTGACGACGTCACAGCCGAGGTCGGCCAGGACGCAGCCGCACATCGGCCCGGCCAGCGTCGTCGTGGCCTCCAGCACCCGCACGCCGGCCAGCGGGCCGGGGACGGGCGCCGCCGACGGCTCGAAGAACTCCGACTGGTCCACCCCGACCCCCTTTCCCCGCAACGGCGAGGGTACCCCGGCGGCGGGGGGCCCGTCAGGTGCCGGGCAGCCGGAGGACCGAGGCGGCGGCGGCCGTGCGGGCGGCCCGCCGGCCGCCCTGCAGGGCGAAGGCGGCGACGGTCATGAGGGCGGTCAGGAGCCCCAGCCCGACGTAGAACCCGGAGATGTCGTCGTTGCGCAGGCCCCGGCCGGCCGACGCCGGGCTGGCCAGCCGGACGCTGGGCGGGGCGGCGGCGGCCAGCCGGCCGGCGGCGGCGGGGTTGACGGCGGCCACCACCGGCGGCACCGGGGCGGCGGCCGCCTCCGACGGCGCCGTGACCGGCAGGGCCAGGTCGGGCGGCGCCGCCGACGCCGAGCGGCTCAGCGTCGCCGCCTCGCCCACCGCCGGTTCGACGACCGGTTCGGCCGCCACCGGCCCGGCGTCGGGCGACGGGCCCGCCGCCCCGGCCGACGAGGACGCCGGCGTCGACGTCGGGCCCGGCCCGGCGCTCTGGCTGCCGGCCGGCAGAGTGTCGAGCAGCGAATCGCCGGCCGGCTTGGCCTCGCCCTGGATGGTGGCGCTGACCCGGCCGATGATGAAGGCGATCTCCTGCTTGCCCTTGCCGTAGTCGACGACCTGGGTGATCTTCATGCCGGCCGACTCGATGGAGTTCTGGCCGCCCTTGGCCGGCAGGATCTCGACGGTGATGCCGGCCTGCTTCAGGGCGTCGAACAGCGGCTTGGGGTCACCGGGGGCCTGGCCCTTCTGGTCGCCGAACTTGAAGCCGCCGTCGCCGTAGCTCATCTCGACGCCGTTGATCACGATCGACCCGAGCGTGAACGACGACTCCTTCTTCACCTCGCCCTCGCCGACCTTGGTGACCTTGGCGTGGGCGATGGACCGGCCGATCTGGAGCTTGTCGGTGAGCCGGAAGGCGTCGAGGCGGGAGTCGGCCACGGCGGTGAGCGTGCCGGTGGCGGCGTCGACCGACGACAGCGACGACGCCTGGGCCTGGAGGGCGGCCAGCGTGTCGCCGGTGATGAGGCCGCTGCGGGCGCTCGACGACGACAGGCTCTGGTCGCTGTGGGCCACCAGCCGGTTGCCGCTCTGGTCCTGGACCTTGTCCGGCGCGATGGGGTACTCGCTGTGGACGTAGAACGGGTAGCTCTGGAAGATGCCGGGGAAGCCCGCCCCGACCAGCGCGCCGTTCCCGTTGTCGGCCGCGCCGACCATGATGTCGCCGGGGTAGGGGGCGGCGGCGAAGGCGTTGGACTGGCCGACCGAGTCCACCAGCGAACCGGCGCTGGCCGGCGTGCCGTAGATGACCGGCTCGGCGCCGAACACCGGGGCATTGGTGTTCAGGTACTCGATGGCCATGGCGTCGGCCCGGGCCGAGGTGGACCACTCCGTGGCGGCGTCGGCCGACGCCCGGGGCGTGGCACCCCACCCGGCGATGCCGAGCCCCGACGTTGCGGCCACCACGGCCACCACGGCGGCGATTCGGGCAGTCTTGCGCATCGTCAGACCCCCAGATACGAGGCGAGGATCTGCTCCTCGCCGAGCTCGGCCGACTCCCCGACGAACTGGACCCGGCCCTTGTTGAGGATGAACACGAAGTCGGCCAGCTCCAGCGCCCGGGCGACGTACTGCTCCACCAGCAGCAACGCCGCACCCTGGGCCGCCAGCCGGTGCAGGTACTCGAAGATCTCGTCGATGATCTTGGGCGCCAGGCCCATCGACACCTCGTCGAGCAGCACGGTTCTGGCCCCGGCCACGTAGGCCCGGGCCAGGGCCAGCATCTGCTGCTCGCCACCGCTCATCGTCCCCGCCCGCTGGCCCAGGCGCTCCCCGAGGCGGGGGAAGGCGTCGGCCACGGCCGTGGTGGGGTCGGCCTCGAAGCCGTTCTTGGCCTGCAAGCGGATGTTGTCCTTGACCGACAGGGCCCGGAAGATCCCCCGCCCCTCGGGCACGTGGCACACGCCGAGCTGGGACAGCTTGTGCGGAGGCCAGTTGGTGGCGTCGACGCCGTCGACCAGGATCCGTCCGGCCGACGGTTTCAGCAGTCCCGACGCCACCCGCAGCAGCGTCGTCTTGCCGGCGCCGTTGGGGCCGAGGAGGGCGACGACGGCGTTGTCGGGGATGACGAGGCTGACGTCGCGCAGCACGGTGTGGGACCCGTAGCCGGCGGTGATGTTGCGCAGTTCCAGCATCTACTCCACCTCCGCCGCTTCCGAGCCGAGGTAGGCGGCCTTGACCAGCTCCGACGACAGCACGTCGGCCGCCGACCCCTCGTAGATCAGCTTGCCGAAGTCGAGGACGTAGATGTAGGAGCACACCGCCCGGACCAGGGCCATGTCGTGCTCCACCAGCAGGATGCCGATCCCCTCCCGGTCGACGACGCCGGAGAGGATGGCGGCGAACTGCTCGGTCTCGCCGACGTCGAGGCCGGAGGACGGCTCGTCGAGCAGCAGGAACCGGAAGTCGCCGGCCATGGCCCGGGCCAGCTCCACCAGCCGGCGCTGGCCGGTCGAGAGGTCGCCGACCGTCCGGTTCGCCAGGTCGGTGATGCCGCACTGTTCCATGGCCTCTTCGGCCTCGGTGCTGCACACCGCCGCTTCGGCGGGGGTGGAGAACAGCCGGCCCGTCCAGCGCCGCTTGCCGGCCAGGAGCGCCTCCCGGCCGATCTCGACGTTCTCCCGGACGGTCATGGTGTCGAAGAGCTCCATGCGCTGGAACGTCCGGCCCAGCCCGAGCCGGGCCCGCCAGGCCGGCGAGTGGCCGTCGAGCGTGCGGTCGCCGAGGACGACGGTGCCGGCCGACGGGGTGTTCAGCCCGGTGCAGGAGTTGAACGTCGTGGTCTTGCCGGCGCCGTTGGGCCCGATCAGCCCGGTGATCACCCCGCCCCGGGCCCGCAGCGAGACGTCGTCGACGGCCACCAGGCCGCCGAACCGGACGGTGAGACCGTCGACCACGAGGTCGGGGGCGTCGGTCGACTGGACGGGAACTTCGGCGGTCAGGCTCATCGGGCGCCCTCCAGCGCCAGGTCGGCGGGCCGCGGCACCGGGGTCCGCTCGGCCTGCGGGCTGTGGGCCACCGACCGCTCCCGCAGCCGCCGGGACGACGCCAGCCACTCGACCAGCGACCGGCCGCCGAAGAGGGCGGCCACGATGGCCAGCGAGCCGAAGATGATCGGGTTCCACTTCACCGCCGTGGCGCCGGTGGCGTAGCTCGGCAGGATGACGAGCAGCACCGAGCCGAGGACGGCCGAGAAGATCGGCTGGCGGCCGGCCACGAACAGCACGGTGATGAGCAGCAGCGACACCGAGAAGTCGAAGCCGCCGACGTCGATGCCCGACGCCGCCGCCGCCGTCCCGGTGATCGGGCCGAGGAGGCCGCCGGCGATCCCGGCGAAGAAGGCGGCGATGGAGAACACCAGCACCTTGAGCTCGTTGGTGTTGGTGCCGTTGGCGTCGACGGCCGTCGGCGAGTCGGCGAAGGCCCGCAGCAGCCGGCCCATGCGGCTCCGGCGGATGAGGACCATCACCGCCAGGCAGGCGACGGTCACCGCCAGGACGACGTGGTAGTAGCCCACGTCGGTGTGGGTGTGCAGCCCCCCGAGATGGGGCCGGGGCGAGCGGATCTCGAACCGCCCGCCGAACATGAACATCGACGAGTAGAACAGCCGCTGGATCACCAGCCCGAACCCGAAGGTGGCGATGGCCAGGTAGACGCCCGACAGCCGGATGGCCGGGATGGCCAGCAGCGCTCCGATCGGGACGGCCACCAGGCCGCCGAGGAGGACGGCCACCGGCCAGGGGAACCCGACGCTCACCGCCCGGGCGGCCGTCGACGCCCCGACGGCGGCGAAGGCGATGTGGCACAGCGACACCTGCCCGGAGGTCCGCACCAGCAGGCCCAGCGAGGCGAACAGGATGACGTAGGCCAGGCCGGTGATGTAGATCGGCAGCCGGGCCCCCACCACGTGGGGCACGACCAGCGCCACGGTCAGACCGACGGCGGTGGTCACGGCCAGGCCCCGCCGGGTCAGGATCACCGGGGGCAGCGGCCGGCGGACGACCTGGCTGCCCCGTTCGACCAGCTTGCCGGTCGGGAGGACGAGCAGGGCCACGAACAGGACGATGAACGGCATGTTGGCCGGCAGGCTCTGGATCGGGCCGGTCACCTTCATCTCACCGATGACCTTGGTGGTGAGCGAGGCCGCCAGCCCGAGGCCGATGCCGCCGAGGTAGGTCAGCGGCAGGCTGGAGAAGGCCCCCACCGCCGCCGCCCCGAAGGCGAAGAACACCAGCAGCGTCAACAGGCGGGCGTCGAGGGCCAGGGCGGGGGCCAGCAACATGCCCGACAGGGCGGCGAAGCACGAGCCCACCACCCAGGAGAAGCGCCGCACGGCCACCGGGCTGATCCCGGCCAGGCCGAGCAGGGCCGGGTCGTCGACCACGGCCTGCGTGGCCAGGCCCAGCTTGGCCCGGGTGAAGAAGAGGTACAGGGCGGCCACGGCGATGAAGATGACGGCCACGTCGATGAGCTGCTCGACCCGGACGTTGGTCCCGCCGAGCTCGAACACCTTCTGGGACAGGAAGGGCCGCACGGGGATCGACGGCGCCCCGAAGATGGCGATGAGGACGCCCTGGATGAAGACCAGCAGCCCCACGGTGGCGGTCACCTTGGCCGCCAGCGAGCACGACGCCAGCCCGTAGGCCCCCCGTTCCAGGAGCAGCCCGGCCACGACTCCGGCCAGCAGCAGCGCCAGCAGCATCGCCACCGGCCAGGGCATCCCCATCCGCTCCCGGAACTCGAACATCAGGTAGGCGCCGAGGGCGGCCTGGGAACCGTGGGCGAAGTTGAAGATGCCCGACGTCTTGTAGGTCAGCACCAGGCCGACGGCGGCCATGCCGTAGATCGACCCGTTGGTGATCCCGGCGATGATGAACGGCAGCCACGCCCTCACGGCCGGCACCCCGGACAGGCGCGGCGGCCCGCCGCCTCGTGCTGGCTCCGGGTCGACGTCGCCCAGCCCCGGTTCTCGGCCAGCAGGCAGTCGGCCCGGTGGAACCACTTGCCGGCCGGCCCGGCCACGAGGGCGGCGGCCACGGCATGGTCGGCGGCCGGCGGCGGGGCGGTGCCGAGCAGCAGGCTGCGGCGCAGGTTGATCAGCCGCCGGCCCCGGGCCGTCCACAGGATGGCGCCGGTCGTCCCGACCAGCGTCCCGATGACGGCCAGGGTCACGAAGACCAGCTGGTCGCCGGCGTCGGCCCGTCCGGCGGCGAAGAACCACGACAGGGCCACGAGCACGGCGCCGGCCACCAGCAGCCCGGCCAGGACCGTGGCGTCGCGCCGCGTCCAGAGCGGCATCGGCGAAGGAGCGGCCAGGCTCATGACTTGGAGTCGACGAGCCCGACCGACTTCGCCGTCGCCGGGCGGGTGCCGTTGGTGTCGACGAGCCCGGTGTCGGCCAGCCGGTTGAGCGCCGACTCGATGCGGTCGAGCTTCGTCCACTCGTCGCGCATGTCGGCCGACAGCCAGCACACCGTGCCCAGCACCAGGATGAAGACGCCGGCGATGCCGCCCGAGATCAGGTAGGGCAGCTGCTTGGCCGGGAAGGCCTCGCCGCTCACGCCGACCCAGCCCAGCACGAGAGCGACGGCTCCCGCCGCGATCAGGACGACCGCCGCCGCCCGGTCCCAGGCCAGCCGCATCCAGTTTCCGAGGTTCATTGCTCGCTCCGTCCTCTAGAGGTCCACGCAGAACGGCTTGGAGTTGAAGGGGTCGGTCCACTTCGCGCCGGTGAGCCGGATGTAGTAGAAGCAGTTGACCAGCTTCTTCGGCCCTGACTCGTTGAACGTCAGCGGCGCCCCGGAGAGACCGTTCAGGTCGTTGTCCTTGATCGTGTAGAGGCCCTTCAGCAGGTCGGCCGAGGTCACCTTCCCGGCCGGCAGGGGCGCTCCCTTGACGACCGTCCGCAGCAGCGCTCCGGCGGCCCACACGGTGGCCACGGCCGGGGTGTTGCCCAGCGTCGGGGCGTACTGCTGGCGGATGGCCTGGTACTCGGCCTCGGGCGGGGTCACCGAGGAGGTGAACGGGAAGTTGCCCTGCGGGGCCATCAGCCCCTCGAGCGTGGGTTCCTTGGAGATGGAGTCGATGATGGCCAGGCTGATGCCCATGTACTGCGGCTTGTAGCCCTGCTGGGCGCAGGACTTGGACAGCCGGGCGATCGACGGGCCGTCGATGGCCGACTGGATCCCCGTCGCGCCGTTGCGCTGGGCCTGGATGCACTCGGCGGTGAAGTCCGGCTGGGCCAGCGACACCTGGGCCTCGTAGACGATCTCGACCCCGAGCTTCTGGGCGTTGGCCTTGGCCACGTTGCGCCAGACGCCGCACTGCTCGGCCTCGACGCAGTAGATGATGGCCTGCTTCTTGTGGCCGAGGTCGAGGAGCCCCTTCTCGGCGCCGAGCGACATGGCCTCGTAGGGGGAGCCCGACGAGAAGTACATCGGGCTCTGGTCCCACACCCGCATGGTGCCGTCTCCGCCGATGACGGGGATCTTGTGCTCCTCGAGGTAGCCGCGGGGTCCGGTGCCGGAGAACACCCACAGGTTCCCCATGAGGGCGACGGCGCCCTTGTTCTCCACCATGTCGCGCACGATCGACAGGGCCCGGGCGGGGTCGCCGCCGGCGTCGCCGGTGACGACCTGCATCGGGTGGCCGTCGAGGCCGCCGTGGTCGTTGACGTAGCGGGCGACGACCTGGGCCATCACGTTGCCGCCCTTCATGAGCGTGCCGATGATGCCGCTGTAGTCGCCGACGTTGCCGATGACGACCGGCGCCTTGGCGGCGTCGGGCGCACCCGGAACCGGCGCTGCTCCGGCGCCCGGGGCCGGGGTTCCGGGCGCGGCGGACCCGCCCGCCGAGGCGGCGCCGGCCGAGGAACCGGCCGATCCCCGGGCCTGGGCGGCGGCCGGGGTGCCGGCCGAGCCGCTGGCGCTGCGGGCGGCGGGCCCGGCGCCGGCCGCCACGCCGGCGGCGGGCGAGGCGGCGCTGCCGCCGCTCGAGGCGGCCGCCGGGCCGGCGCCCGTCACGCCGCTGGCCGTGCTCCCGCCGGTGGCCGCCGCCCCGCCCGGTCCGGCGGCGGCCGCACCGCTGTCACTGACCGTGGCGCTGTCGCCGGCCGCCGGTGCGGCGCTCCCGGTGGCGGCGGCCGGGCCGCCTCCCCCGCCGCCGCCGACCCCGGCCGCCGCTTCGATGCGGGCATCGCTCAACCGGGTGCCACAGCCGGCCACCAGCAGGCTGGCGGCCAGAGCCGCCACGAGGCGAAGCGGGACCTTCACCTTGCGCGTGCCAAACGACTCAGCCATCGTTCTCCCCCTTAGCCGTGCGTTCGACCGCGACCCACCGTAGGAGGGTCCGGGTTGTCTAGACAAGGTCACCGTCTCAGCCACCGGTCGCCTGGTCGATGAGATTCGAGTGCAACGTGGCCCGGATGTGGCGCCGGGCGCGCCCCTCCGCCGACCGCTCGTCGCCGTCGCGGATCGACTCGTAGATGGCGTAGTGCTGCTCCTGGGCGATCCGGAGGATCTCCTCCAGTTCCCCGGCCGCCAGCGCGGCCCGGTCGTGGAGCGGGCCGTGGAGCGACAGCGTGGTCATGCGGATGAGGTTGAGCATCGAGTGGAGCTGCGAGTTGCCGCAGCTGGTGGCGATCCGCACGTGGAAGCCGAGGTGCGCCTCGAACCAGCGCGACGGCTGGAAGGGCTCGGCGGTGGTGTCCATCTCCGCCAGCAGCCCCCGCAGCTCCTCGTCGGCCTCCTGGCTGAGCCCGTTGCGGGCCAGCAGGCGGGCGGCCAGCCCGTCGATCACCTCCCGCACCTCGTAGAGCTCCCGCAGCTCGGTCGGCCCGAAGCGGGCCACCTCGATCGTGCGGTTCCCGTTGGCCACCTTGACCAGGCCTTCCCGCTCCAGGATGCGGAAGGCCTCCCGCAGCGGCGTGCGGCTCACGCCGAGCTTCTCGGCCAGCTCCGTCTGGAGCAGGGCGGTGCCGGGCGGCAGCTCCTGGTCGAGGATCAGCTGGCGCAGATGCGAGATGACGTCGTCGACCAGCCGCCGGCGCCCGACCGACCGGAGGTCGATCTCACCGTCGACCCAGAGGTCGCGCTGGCTCAAGACCGCCCCGCGATCCCGGCGATCTCGGCCAGCACCTCGAACGGGTCCCGGTCGGGCACCCAGGGCACGACGACGACCTCGTGGACCCCGTCCTTCTGGCACCGCTCGAGGAACGCCTCGAAGTCCTCCGCCCCCGGATAGAAGATCGTGTGGATGCGCCGCAGCGTGGCGGGATCCCGGCCGGCCGCCTCGCACTCGGCGTCGAGCCGGGCCAGCGTGTCGGCGATGTCGGAGCCCGCCAGCATCCAGCTGGTCCATCCGTCGCCGAGCCGGGCCGCCCGGCGCAGCGCCGCCGGCGTCTGGCCGCCGATGATCACCGGGGGCCGCGGCTGCTGGACGGGCTTGGGCAGCTGGACGGCACCGGTGAAGGAGACGAACTCGCCGTGGTAGGTGGCGACCTCGTCGGTCCACAGGCACGTCATGGCGGCGATGTAGTCGTCGCAGCGGGCGCCGCGCCGTTCGAAGGGAACGCCGCAGGCGGCCGACTCCTCCGGCGACCAGCCGAGCCCGACCCCGAGCGTGATGCGCCCGCCGGAGAGGTGGTCGAGGGCCACGATCTCCTTGGCCAGGATGACCGGGTTGCGCTGCGGGAGGATGAGGATGTTGGTCCCGAGCCGGATCCGGGAGGTGGTGGCGGCCATGGCCGCCAGCCCGAACAGCGGGTCGAACCACCCCTGGCGGGGGCCGAAGGGCGGCAGGCCGTCGGGGCTGTAGCGGTAGTTGGGCTCGTACTGCTCGAAGACCACGACGTGGTCGGGGAGCCACAGGCTGGCGAAACCCATGTCCTCCAGGGCCTTGGCGTAGCCGCCGGCGTCGGTGATGGAGTTGCCGGGCTGGCCGTCGAAGAGGAGTTCGATCCCGATGTCCATGGTGGCTCCCGGGCTCAGCCGGCCACGTGGCCGGCGTGCCAGCCACCGTCGACCAGCAACTCGGCGCCGGTGATGTAGGAGGCGTCGTCGGAGGCCAGGAAGACGACCGTCTTCGCCACCTCGGCCACGTCGGACGGGCGCTTCATGGGGATCTGGTTGACGATGGCGCCGAGGTCGACGTCGCCGAGAGCCGACAGGTCGGCCTCGAGGACCATCGGCGTCGGCATGAGGCCGGGGCACACGGCGTTGACCCGGATGCCGAGCGCCGCCACCTCCTGGGAGACCGAGCGCGTCAGCCCGATCACGGCGTGCTTGGTGGCCGAGTACAGCGCCATGCCGGGCATGCCGCTCACGCCGTCGATCGACGAGATGTTGACGATGGAACCCCGGCCGGCGGCCAGCATCGGGGCCAGGGCGGCCCGCATCCCGAGGTAGACGCCGTACTGGTTGACGGCCGTGACCTTCTGGAAATCGGCCAGCGTGCTGGTCACCAGCGGGGCGATGGTGAGGATGCCGGCGCAGTTGACCAGGACGTCGAGGCGGCCGTGGGTGGCCACGACGTCGGCCACGACGGTGCTCCAGGCGTCCTCGTTGGTCACGTCGAGTTCGGCGTAACCGGCCCGGGGCCCGAGCTGGTCGGCCAGGGCCTTGCCCTCGCCGGGGCGGATGTCGCCGAGGACGACGGTGGCGCCCTCCTCGATCATGGCCTGGGCCGTGGCGGCGCCGAGGCCCCGGGCGGCGCCGCTGATGAGGCAGACCTTGTCGTCGAGTCGTCCCATGGTTTCCCGTCCTCTCCGTTAACCGATCATCTCTTCGAGCCCGGCGTCCTTCAGGATCTGCTGGTACTTCTCGTGCAGCGGCTGCATGAGCGGCGCCAGCTTCAGCACCTTCTGGACGGAGCCGTGGACCTTGATGTCGCGCTTGGCGATGGCCAGCGGGACGTTGAGCTTCCCCAGCCAGAACCGGTGCGCCGTGTCGGCGGTCATGTCGAGGTCGACGGCGACGTCCATGGTGATGTCGCCGCCGTACTGCACGACGCCCTGGCCGAAGTCGACGGCGATGACCGAGTCGGGGTCGGACAGGTTGAGCTTGAGCGCGACGCCGGTGGCGTTGAGCTTCTCCTTCAGACCCGGGGTCTCGAAGGCCAGGGCGAAGATCTGGCCCATGTACCGGTAGAGATCCTCGGCGCTCTTGTACGCACCCATCCCGTCACGCTCCTTCTCTCGGCCCGGGGGTGAACCGGATCGGCACCTTGACGACGCCCTGCACCTGCCCCTTCGACCACTCGACCTCGGCACCGTCGGCCAGCTCGAAGTCGGGGATCCGCCGCAGCAGCTCCTCCAGCAGCACCTGCATCTCCAGCCGGGCGATGTGGGAGCCCAGGCAGCGGTGGATGTGGGTGCCGAATGTCAGGTGGCGGTTCGGCGTACGGTCGGGGACGTTGTCGGCCGCGCCGGGAAACTCCCGCTCGTCACGGTTGGCCGCCCCGAGCAGGACGAGGATCTGGTCGCCCTCCTTGAAGTCGACCCCGCACACCTGGGTGTCCTTCGTGGCCCGGCGGGCGGGCTGCACCGGCGCCCACAGGCGGAGGAACTCCTCGACGGCCGACGGGATCAGCTTCGGGTCGCCGGCCAGACGGTCGCGCAGCTCGGGGTGGGTGCCGAGCTGCCACAGCATCGAGCCGATGGCCTTCTGCGAGGTGTCGATGCTGGCGATGAGGAGCAGGAGGCAGAAGCCCATCAGCTCCTCGTCGGTCAGCTTCTCGCCGTCGAGTTCGGCCTCGGCCAGCAGCGACATCATGTCGCCGCAGGGGTTGGCCCGGCGGTCCTCCAGCAGGGCGTAGAAGTAGGAGTAGAGCTCGATCACCGCTTCGCCGGCCACCTCGAAGTCGGTGGCCGACATGTGGATGATCTTGTGGGTCCAGTCCTCGAACAGCTTGGCGTCGGAGTCGGGCAGGCCGAGCATGATCGTGCCCATCAGCGTCGGGTAGGGCGTGGCCACCGTCTCGTAGACGTCGCACTCGCCGGTCTCGATGAAGTCGTCGATCAGCTTGTTCACGATGGCCCGCAGCGGCTCGACCATCTTCTCGGCGTGCCGGGGGGAGAACGGCGTCGCCACCAGCGTGCGGTACTTGAAGTGGTCGGGCGGGTCGGTCTCGACCGGGATCATCTTCATCGCCTGGGGGAAGGGCGGGATGATCAGCGGGGTGGACGAGAACGTCTCGGGGTCGTGGAAGATCTCGTGGGCCTCGGCGTAGCCCGTCACCACCCACATGCCGCCGTAGGCGTCGCTGCGCCCGATGGGGCACTGGGCCCGCAGGTTGTCCCACGACCGGTGGACGTTCTCCAGGGTGATGTCGGGGGCGTGGTGGTCGTACTCGCTGTACTTCTGTACGACGTTGTCGGCCACGGGCTCTCCTTCGGGGAACTCAGTCGGTGATGACGGTGATGGCCCGCTCGGGGCAGGCGTCCGCCGCTCGTCTCGCCGCGGCGATCACGTCGGGATCGTCGGGCAGGACCTCACCCCCGACGACGGCCGAGTGGCCCTCGTCGTCCCGGGGTTCGAAGAGCTGCTTTTCGAGGGACCAGCAGCGCCCGTGCCCCTGGCACCGCCCGCCGTCGATGAGCACCTTCACCCCGGCGCCTCCCCCGAACCACCGTGACGAGCAGAACTTGCATCCTGGATACGAGTTGCATGCTAGAGACGGCCCGAGGGGCTGTCAACGGATCGCGCATCCAGGATCCTGACGCCCTGTCGCCGCGCTGAACCCGGCGAGGCGCCTACCATCCGCGCCACGCTCCGTCGCCTCTCCGTCGCCGAATTCGCCGCCCTGGTGTCCTCGCCGGCCGCAGCCGCCGAGGTCTCCGTCGCGTTCGGGACTCCCGCCATCGTGGTCGACCTCGCCCGGCCCGCGGGGGCCGACCTCGGCCCGTCCGGCCCGGCTGGGGGGTCCGGCCCGGCCGGCGCGTCCGGCCCGGCCGGCCTGTCCGGGGCGGGCCCGGGCGCCGTCAGCCCGCCGCGGGGCCTCCCCGGCCCGCCCGGGTTTTCCTGGGCGGGCCCGGACACCGTCGCCCGGCCGCCGGGCCTGGCGGTGGTGGTGGTCGGGGTCCATCCCGGCGGGCTCGGTGCGGTCCCGGCCGGGCTGGCCGGGCTGGCCGACGTGGTCGTGGCCGACCCGGGGCCGGTGCTGGCCACGGTCGAGGCGGCGCCCCAGGCGTCGGTGACCCTGGCGCTCGTCCTGCGGGCGGCCGGCGCCCTCGGGGTAGCCGAGGCGCTGGCGGTGGAGTCGGCGGCCTACTCGACCCTGCAGTCGGGCGCCGAGTTCGCCCGGTGGCGCGCTGGTCGAGTGTCGGCCGGGGCCGACGGCCGCGCCGTGGCGACCGAGGCCGGGGCGGGGGCGACGCCGGGCCCGGCTGTCCTCGTCGAGCGGGCCGGGGCCGACCTGCACATCACCTTGAACCGCCCGGAGCGCCACAACGCCGTGGACGTGGCCCTGCGCGACGAGCTCGTCGAGGCGCTGACCGTGGCCTGCGCCGACCCGTCGATCGAGCGGGTCGTGCTGGCCGGGGCCGGGCCGTCGTTCTGCAGCGGGGGTGACCTCGCCGAGTTCGGATCGCGACCCGACCCGGCCACCGCCCACCTCGTCCGCCTGACCCGCTCGCCGGCCCGGCTCCTGGCCGAGCTCGGGCCCCGGCTGGAGGCCCGCCTCCACGGCGCCTGCATCGGCGCCGGCATCGAGATGGCCGCCTTCGCCGGCCGGGTGGTGGCCCGCCCCGACACGCTGATGTCGCTCCCCGAGCTCCGCCTCGGCCTGATCCCGGGGGCCGGGGGCACCGTCAGCCTCCCCCGCCGCATCGGCCGGCACCGCACCGCCGAGCTGGCCCTCACGGCCACGCCGCTCGAGGCCGCGACCGCCCTCGCCTGGGGCCTGGTCGACGCCGTCGAGCCATGAACAGGGCCGAACCGACCGCCGGTCCCGACGAGCCGGGGGCGGAGACCGGTGACGAGCTGCGGGTCTGGGCCCGGAGCGGCGCCATGTTCCTCACCGGGCGGGCCGACGGGCCTCCGCTCGCTCCCCCGCCGGGGTTCGTGCACCGGTTGCAGGCGATCGGCGAAGCGGTGGTGGATCGGTCGGCGGCGGTCGGGCGGCGGGTGGAGGTCGACGTCGTCGCCCTGCTCGGCGAGCGGGCGGCGCTGGCCGGTTTGCAACGGCGCGGCGACGTGAGCTGCGGCGGCTCGGCCCGCCTGCTCCGGGCCGTCGACGGCTGGCTGGCGGTGAACCTCCCCCGGCCCGACGACGTCGACCTGCTGCCCGCCTGGCTGGCCGGGCAGGCGTTCGACGCGCCTCCGTCACCGGTCGCCGGTGGGGCGGCGGCCCGGCCGGTCCCTGCCGGAGGGGAGCCGGAGCGCTTTCCCCACCGTCAGCGTGGGCAATCCGCTCCGGCCCCCCGACCGGGCCCGTCCGACAGCGCCGCCCCGGGAGCGGCCACGACGATCGACGGGGTGGCCGCGGGCCTGTGGGAGGCGATCGCCGCCGCCGTGGCGACGGCACCGGCCGAGGCGCTGGCCGAACAGGCCGCGGTGCTCGGACTGCCGGTGGCTCGCCTCCCCGAGGCACCCCGGGCCGTCGTCCTCGGCCGTGGGCCGTTCGCCGGGCTGCCCGTCGTGGCCACCGGGATGGACGCAGGGCGCGCCGGCACTCCCCCTCCCCATCGCCCCGCCCGCCCGCTCGTCGTCGACCTGTCGTCGCTGTGGGCCGGGCCGCTCGGTACGCATCTGCTGCAGGCGGCCGGGGCCCGGGTGGTCAAGGTGGAGTCCCTGCACCGGCCCGACGGTGCCCGGTACGGGCCGTCGGCCTTCTTCGATCTGCTCCACGCCGGCCAGGAGTCCGTGGCGCTCGACTTCCGCTCCCCGGACGGGCGGGCCGATCTCCGCCGGCTCGTCGGCGCCGCCGATGTGGTGGTGGAAGCGTCGCGGCCCCGGGCCCTCGAGCAACTCGGGATCAACGCCGAGGCCGTTCTCCGGGAGGCGGCGGTGACGGGCCGGGGCCCGCGGGTGTGGCTGTCGATCACGGGGTACGGCCGGGCGGCGCCGGGCCGGGACCGGGTCGCCTTCGGCGACGACGCCGCCGTGGCCGGCGGGCTCGTCGCCTGGGACGGCACCGGCCCCTGCTTCCTGGCCGACGCCGCGGCCGACCCCTGCTCCGGCCTCGTCGCCGCCGCCGCCGGGCTGGCCGCGCTGGCGAGCGGTGGCCGCTGGCTCGTCGACGTGGCGATGTCCGACGTCGCCGCCCACCTGGCGGGGCCCGCACGGGGCCACCGTCCGTCACCGGGCGCGCCCAGTCCCGAACGGCCGCGGGCCCGGACCCCGGCCGGCCCTGCGGCGCATCTCGGCGAGCACACCGATGCGCTCCTGGCCGAGTTCCGCCCCCGCCCGCCGGGACAACGGCCATGATCACGCCATGTCGAACCTTCAGTGGGCCGGTGGACGGGACGGCTGGGACCGGGAGTTGGCCGAGGTGATGAGCCGGGAGCTCCAGCTGCTCCGGCCCGACGTCCGGCGCGATCCCGAGGCGGTCTCCGGTCTGCTCCATGAGGAGTTCCGCGAGTTCGGCGCGTCGGGGCGGGTGTGGGACCGCCCGGGCACCCTGGCGTCGCTGGCGGCCGAAGGCGGCGGACCGGCGGTGGAGGCGGAGCACATGGAGGCGGCCCGCCTGGCCGACGACGTCGTCCTCCTCACCTATCGGGCCCACCGGCCGGGCGGCCGGGTATCGCTGCGCAGCTCCGTCTGGGTGCGGGGCCGGGCCGGTTGGCAGCTGCTCTTCCACCAGGGGACCGCCTGCCCCTGACCGTCCCCGCCCACCTCCGCAGCGCACTGGAGATCCGGGATCCGAAATGCATCGTGCCCCGCTGCGACGTCCGCCGGAACCTCCAGATCGACCACCGCAGCAGCTACGGCCGCACGCAGGAAACCAGACTCGACGAACTGGCCCGCCTCTGCCCCTGGCACCACTACCTGAAAAGCCACCTCGGCTACACCTACCGGGGCGGCCCCGGCCACTGGGAATGGATCCCCCCCGACGACCTCGACCAGGACCTCACACCCCTCCGCAGAATCATCAGCTACGCCCGGCGATGCTGACCGACAGCGTCGCCCGTTGATCGGGTCGGCACGATCGGATCCCGACGGGAACCGGCGGGAGAATGGCGCGCCATGGGGCGCCTGATGATCCGTGGCGCGGACGTCGACGGCCGGCTCGTCGACGTCAGCATCGACGGTGACCGCATCGTGGCGGTGGCCGCCGCGTCCACGCCCGGGCGAAGGGCGGCGCCTGTTCCGACGGGAGCGGTTCCGGCCGGAGCGGACGTCGTCGAGGCGGGAGGCGGTGCGCTGCTGCCCGGGCTCCACGATCACCACATCCATCTGCTGGCGCTGGCCGCGGCGGCCGGCTCGGTGCCCGTCGGCCCCGCCGATGCCGGAACGGCCGAAGGCTTCCCCCGGGTGTTGCGCACGGCCGACCGGGCCCTGGCGCCGGGGCGGTGGATCCGGGCCGTCGGGTACCACGAATCCGTCGCCGGGCCGATCGACCGGGACGCTCTGGACGCGCTCGTCCCGGCCCGGCCCGTCCGGATCCAGCACCGGGGTGGGGCGATGTGGGTGCTCAACTCCGCCGGGCTGGCGGAGGTCGGGCTCGCCGGCCGGCCCGACGGCGGCGGTGCAGACGCTTCGGCGCCCGACGCCCCGGCCGGCGTCGAGCGGGCGGCGGACGGGAGGATCACCGGGCGGCTCTACGGCCTCGACGGCTGGCTGGGCGAACGTGTCCCCCGGGAGCCGCTCGATCTGGAGGCCGTCGGCGGGATGCTGCTCCGGTTCGGGGTGACCGGTGTCACCGACGCCACGCCGACGGAGCGGATCGACGACATGGCGACGCTGGCGGCGGCCGTCGGAGACGGCTCCCTCCCCCAGCGGGTGGTCGTGACCGGTGGCGGTGGCCTCGATCCCCGGCCGGGCGCCATCGAATGGGGGCCGGTGAAGCTCGTCGTGGCCGACCACCGGTTGCCCTCGGTCGGCGACCTCAGCCGGGCCATCGAGACGGCGCACCGGCAGGGGCGGACGGTGGCGCTGCACTGCGTCACCCGGGTGGCACTGCTGCTGGCCCTGGCCGCCTGGGACGAGGTCGGGGCCCGGGACGGCGACCGGATCGAGCACGGGGCGGTGGTCCACCCGGAGGAGGCGGTGCGCATCGCCCGGCACCGGCTGACGGTCGTGACCCAGCCGGCCTTCGTCGCCGAACGGGGCGACGACTACCTGGCCGACGTCGAGCCCGACGACCGGCCGTACCTCTGGCGCTGCGCCGGCCTGCTCGAGGCGGGCATCGCGGTGGGCGGCAGCACCGACGCTCCGTTCGGTCCGGCCGACCCCTGGCGGGCGATCGCTGCCGCCGTGGAGCGGCGCACCGCCGGCGGGCGCGTCCTCGGGGCGGGCGAGCGGGTGTCCGCCCGCCGGGCTCTCGACCTGTTCCTCGGCCCTCCCGAGGCCCCGGGCGGCCCGTCCCGGCGCGTCGTCGCCGGCGCCCCCGCCGACCTCTGCCTTCTGACGGTCCCGCTCGACGAGGCCCTCCGCCACCCGTCGGCCTCCCTCGTGGCCGCCACCGTGAGGGCCGGGCGGCTCACCCGTCCGGTTCGGGCGGTCTGAGCCGGTTCTCCCACTCTCCTGGAGTCTTTTGGCTGTCCGGTTCGGGACTTTCGGCCCGTCCGCCCCCACCGGCTCCGACCGATCGGGAGGTCGAGAGCGCGACGACGAGGAGCCAGCCGATGCCCGCAGCCCACGGTGTGCCGACGACGGGAGCCGTCCAGGTGATCGACCGGCCGGCGCCGGCCGAGCCGGCGGGCTGCGGGACCGGGTGCCTGTGCGGCGGCCGCCTCAGCCGGGCCGAGTGCGACGCCCGCACCGACAGCCTGTGGGCGGCGGTGCTGGCCGTGCCCAGGCCGGCCCGCTGATCAGACCGGCAGCTCCACCTCGACCCGGGCGCCGTCGAAGAGGCTGCTCAAGCGGGCGACGTCCTCCTCGACCCGTTCGAGGCGTTCGGTGCTCTCCCGGAGGTGGCGGAACAGCAGGTCGGTCTCGTGGGACCGCAGCAGCCAGATGCCGCCGACGATCAGGGCGAGACCGCCGATCCCCCCGCTGACCAGGATCGGGACCTGGTCGGCGACCTCGAGCAGGTCGCGCACCCGGAACCAGGCGGTGACGATGGCGATGGCCCCGCCCAGCGCCAGCGCCAATCCGGCGATCACCTTCCACGACTGCTTCACCCGAGGCATGTCAGCCTTCCTCCCCGTCCGTTCCGATCATGGCCAGCTGGCGCCGGGCGGCCCGCAGCACGGCGAGCATCGCCGCCAGCCCGCCCAGGGCCACCAGCCCGAGACCGCTCCGCACATCCCGCGCCGCCGGGCCCCCCAGCGTGCTGATGGCCGCCGGCGCCGCCCGGGCCCGGGTTCGTAATCCCACGGACCCGCCGGCCGCGGCCGGCTCGCCCAGCGCCACCTCGCCCCCGGCGGCCGCGCCGGCGCCGGGCGGGGACTCCGGCACTGCCACCGCCGCAGCGTCGCCGGCCGTGCCGCCGTTCTCCCGGTAGGCCGCGCTCGGCGGGATCAGCGTGACCGGCCCCGGCTCGGCCGCCCCGGCCGCCGGCCCGATGCCCGCTCCGGCCGCGGCCGACCCGGCCGCCCCGCCGTCACCTGACGGCGCGGTCGCGGTCGCCGGCCCCGGCGCCGCCGCCTCCGGCGCGGGCAGCCCGCCACCCACCCCGCCGGCCGAGTCGCCCAGCCGGTAGAGCGCCCGGGCCGACACCACGCTGAGGGCGTACTCCATCTTCTGGCCGGGGTTGTTCTCGAGGACCTGGGGCCGGTACCCCATCTCCAGGAACCCCGATCGCACGTGGGTGCCGGCGTCGTCGCGCCACACCCGGCCGGGCACCAGCTGGAAGTCGGACCGGAAGCCCTCGGCGCCCTTGGCCAGCTGGGTGTTGAGCTGCTGGAGCGGCGCCTCGGAGCCGGGGGCGAAGCTCACGCCGTGATCGGTCCACTCGAGGTGCTGCCCGGCCACGGTCACGCCGGTGATGGTGAGCTTCCACGTGCCGGTCTCGCCCGCCCCCGTCGCCCGGACGGCGGCGTCGCTGCGGATCTCGGCGATGTTCACGTCGCCGATCTGGACGTCGCGGGCCACCGCCCAGCCCGACGACACCGCCGCGCTCTCCTCCCGCGTCGCCGACGAGACGGCCCTGGCGAAGCCGATCTTGACCGGCGCCAGGCTGCTCTGGAACGACCCGAACGCCGTCTCGGCCTCGCCTTCGCCGGCCGCCGCCCGGCCGGAGAACGACAGGGCCTGCATGGTCCCGCCCGGCGTGTCGACGGTCGTCCCCAGCGGGACGCGCGGTTCGCCGAAGTCGGCCAGCCCCCGGCTCTGGCCCCCGGTCGGGTAGCTCGACCACGCCCCGGGCGACTTCCAGCGGTGCCCGGCCAGCGGCCCCGCCTGGGGCAGCGACGTGCCGAACGTGGCCTCGGCCGTCGGCCCGGGCCAGAAGGCCAGGGCCCGGCCCCACGACTCCGGCGTCTGGTTGAGGTACGACCAGGTGAAGCCCTCCCCGCCCTCCTCCACCTTGGGGATCTCCACGAGGTGGTAGGACGGCGTGGCGAACACCTCGGCGGTGAAGACGGCCGGGGGCCCCCCGTTGTCGCCGTCGCCTTCGGGATAGGCCGGCGCCGGCGCCGAGGCGACGAGCAGCACCACCAGTCCGGCCAGCGTCCACCACCGGCGCACGGCCCTCACCCCCTCGCCAGGCCACCGGCGGTCCGGTGCCCGAGGTAGGACGACATCAGCACGTCCCGGGCGGCTTCCGGGGCGCCCTCGAACCGCACCCGGCCCTTCTGCAGGACGTAGACGTAGTCGGCCAGCCGCAGCGCCAGCGGGTACTCCTGCTCCACCAGGAGGACCCCGATGCCTTCGCGGCGCAGCTGTTCGAGCCGCTGGGCCAGCTCTTCGACGATGATCGGCGCCAGTCCCAGCGACAGCTCGTCGATCATGAGGAGCTTCGGGCCGGCGACCAGCGCCCGGCTGATGGCCAGCATCTGCTGCTGGCCGCCGGACAGCGCCGCCCCCGACGTGTCGAGCCGCTCCCGCAGCACCGGGAACATCTCCAGCGTCTGCTCGATGCGGGCGTCGCGCTCCCGCCGGCGGCCGTACCCGCCGAGCATCAGGTTCTCCCGCACCGACAGCTCGGCCAGGATCCGCCGGCCCTCGGGCACGTGGACGATGCCGAGCCGGGTGATCGCCCCGGGGGCGTGCCCCGAGATCGGGCGCCCGTCCCACTCCACCCGGCCCCGCCAGGGCGGCACGAGCCCCGACACCGTCCGCAGCAGCGTGCTCTTGCCTGCACCGTTGCGACCGAGGACGGCCACGATCTGGCCCGGCTCGGCCCGCAGCGACACGCCCCGCAGGGCGTCGATCCCGCCGAACCGCACGTGCAGGTCGTGGACCTCGAGCATCAGCCGACCGCCTCCACCCCGAGGTACGCCTCCACCACCGCCGGATGCCTCAGGACCTCGCTCGGGCTGCCGGAGGCGATGAGGCGCCCGAAGTCGAGCACGTGCACGCGGTCGCAGATCTCCGCCACCAGGTCGACGTCGTGCTCCACCAGCACCGCGCCCCGCCCGGTGGTGGTCACCCAGTCCCGCACCAGCGAGCCGAGCTCCAGGCTCTCGTCGGGGTTCATCCCGGCCACCGGCTCGTCGAGCAGCAGGAAGTCCGGTTCCGCCACCAGCGCCCGCACGATCTCCACCCGCCGCTGCCAGCCGTAGGGCAGAGTGGCCACCGGCGCCGCCCGCAGCTGGCGGCCGATGGCGAAGCGGTCGAGCCAGTGGTCCATGGCCGCCCGCACGTCGGCCGAGCGCACCCGGGCCAGCAGCTCGTCGAACAGCCGCAGCCGGGGGTGCGCCCCGATGAGGACGTTCTCCTCCACCGACAGCTCCGGCACGAGCTCGCAGCGCTGGAAGGTGCGGGCGATGCCGGCCGCCCGCCGCTTCCACGGCGTGAGGCGGTCGATGCGGCGCTCCCCGAGCCACACCTCGCCGCCGTTGATGCGCAGGGCGCCGGTCAGGGCGTTGAGCAGCGTCGTCTTCCCGGCGCCGTTGGGCCCCATGACGCCGAGGAGCGAGCCGGGCCGGAACTCGACCGACACGCCGTCGAGGGCCTGCACCCGTCCGAAGTTGACGGTCACGTCGACAGCCCGGAGGTCAGCGGTGGACGGCACGGCCGGCCTCCTTCCCCGCACCGTTGGCCGCGGCACCGTTCGTGGCCGCGCCGTTGGGCGAGATGCGCAGCCGTACGCCGTCGGCCAGCGTCACCCGCACCGGCCGGCCGAGCCGCCCGGCGGTGACGTCGATGGTGACGCCGGCCGCCCGCCGGCGGCGGCCGAGCCACCCGAACCGCGCCTGCTCGCGCTCCCGGGCCCGTTCCAGGGTGCCCAGGGCGCCGCCCCGGAAGGCCACGGCCACCAGGAACAGCCCGAGGCCCATGACCGCGCTGACGTTGAAGTTCTGGATCTCCAGCCGGCGGATCATCTCCGGCATCACCACGAACAGGGCGCTCCCGACGACGGCGCCTTCCAGCCGGGTGATGCCGCCGATCACCGGGATGGCCAGGAGGACGGTCGACTTCACGATCGTGTACTCGTTGGAGCCCGGCGCCGACGTCAGGGCGTAGGTCAGCAGGCTGCCGCCCGCGCCGGCCGTCCAGGCGGCGGCCACGAAGGCCAGCAGCCGGTAGCGGGGGATGGCGACGCCGCAGGCGGCCATGGCCCCTTCCCGGCGGTGCATGCCGACCAGCGCCCGCCCGACCTTGGAGCGCCGCATGGCGTGCACCGCCAGGTAGACGCCGACGGCGATCGGCAGGAGGGCCAGGGCCAGCGCCCGCTGGTCGTCGAGGGTGATGCTCCCGGCCAGGTGCGGCGTGCCGATGGGAATCGCCTCACCGCCGAGCGTGAACCAGATCTGGCGGAACAGGAACCGTTCGATGGCCGCCTGGTAGGCCAGCGTGGTCAGCGCCAGGAACACCCCCCGCAGCCGCACGGCGGGGATGGCCATCGGAATGGCGAAGGCGGCGGCGCAGCTGGCGGCGATCAGCACCACCACCGGCAGCGGCGGGTCGATCCCCCGGGCCAGGTGGGCGGTGGTGTAGGCCCCGATCCCGAAGAAGGCCGCCTGGGCGAACGACACCTGCCCCGACCAGCCGACGAGGAACACCGTGCCGACCGAGGCCACGAGGTAGGCCAGGAACGTGTTGAACAGGAACGCCTCGTAGTCGGTGGCGGGACCGACGATCCAGGCCACGACCAGCGCCACGAGGAGCAGTGGCCCGCTCCGCCGGAGGTGGCGGGCCAACTCAGAACACCTCGCCCGGCCGGGCCCGGGACGACAGCACCAGCAGCGTTCCGGCCAGCAGCACGAAGGCGATGACCTCCCGCACTCCGGGCTGGGCGGTGTAGGGGCCGAGCACGCCGTAGAGGACTCCGAGGCCGATGGCCCCCAGATAGGCCAGCCCGAAGCGGCGCAGGACGCCGACCGCCGCCCCCACGAAGGCCGGCACCGTCTGGAACGTGAGCGACACGGGGTCGAGCGTCGAGATGTGGCTGATGAGGATGCCGGCCACCGCGCTGCCGAGGCCGGCGGCGCCCCAGGCCAGGGCGGCCATCGGCAGCGGCCGGACGCCGTGGAGGACGGCGACCTCGTCGTCCTCGCTCATGGCCCGCAGCGCCAGCCCGCTGTCGGTCCGGCGCAGCCACAGGTGCAGCAGCAGGGCGTAGACGCCGCCCCAGACGATGGTGGCCACCTGGTGGTGGGTGATGTTGACGCTGCCGAGGTCGAAGCGGTCGTCGCCGCCGGGCACGACCGAGCGGACGGTCCGCAGACCGGCGCCCCAGACCCAGATCGATCCCGCCACCAGGAACAGCATCAGCCCGGCGGTGGCGGCGGTGGCCTCCGCCCGCCCGTAGCGGCGGGAGGCGTGGTCGATGGCGACGCCGGCGGCGGCGCTGACCGCCGCCCCGCAGGCGACGGCGGCCAGGAGGGCCGGCCGGGTCGACCAGTGCCAGTCCTCGGTCAGCTGCCAGTAGACGTAGGCCGAGGCGGTCCCGAGCGAGCCGGCGGCGAAGTTGAGCACCTTGCTGACGCGGTAGACGAGGACCAGGCCCCCGGCCAGGACGGCGTAGAGCGCGCCGAGGAAGACCCCGGCGATGACGTAGCTCATGTCCCCGCCCCGGCGCTCAGTCGGCGCCGTAGGTCGGTTTCACCAGGCGCCAGTGCAGCTTGTCGTCGAGCTGGAGCATCTGCCCCACCCGGCTCCCGCCCCGCAGCCCGGCCTTGAAGGCCAGCTGCATGCCCTGACAGCCCCAGCCGTAGAACTTCCCCGAGTCCAGGGCGTTGAGGAACCCGACCCGCGTCAGGTTGGGCCCGGCCATCTTCAGCCCTTCGACGATCATCTTGGCGCCGCACCACAGGTTCTGGCCGTAGTAGTGCATCCGCTCCATCTCGCCCGGGTAGTACCGGGCCATCTGGTCCTTGAACAGCCGGACGTCGGGATCGGCGTCGCACTCCGGCGCCTCGTGGTAGCAGACCGAGCTGAAGCCGTAGTGCCCGATGCCCCAGTCGCCGACGATCTTCCCGAACTCCGGCACCGTCGGCCACCCGCCGATCCAGCCCATCGGGGGCTTGTAGCGCTGGCTGCGGGCGGCCACGCCGACGAACTTGGCGTTGTTCACGGGGTCGTTGCAGAAGGCCACGATGTCGGGGTTGGCCTGACGCATCTTGAGGACCTGGGGCGTGAGGTCGGGCTCGTCGAACTCGTTCGACACCTTGGCCACGACCTGCACGCCGGCTTTGGACAGGTACTCGTCGAGCCCCTTCATGCACTCCTGGGCGGCCTCGATGTTGAGGTAGGAGATGCCCACCGACTTCGGCTTCACCTGCTCGATGAGGAACTTCCCGAACAGCCGGGCGATCTGGTACACCGGCACCTGCGTCGGGAACGAGTACAGGTTGTCGTTGGCGTACTCCTCGAGGTACAGCCCGAAGCTGCCGACGAACGGGATCTTCTGGGCCTTGACGTACTCCTGGATCGTCCCGGTGCTCCAGCTGAACGTCGGGCCGAGCATGAAGACCTTCTTGTTCTCCACGAGATCCTTGAAGCAGGCCCGGGCCCGGCTGCTGTCGCCGCCGTCGATGCAGCCCACGTAGTCGATCTTGCGGCCGTAGATCCCGCCGGCCCGGTTGATGTCGTTGAAGAACGCCCGGACGGCGTGCTCGCTCACCCGGGAGTACCGGTCCAGGTAGCTCTCGTGGAAGAAGACGCCGCCGACCAGGATCTTGTCGGCGGTGACGCCGACGTCGGTGGCGCCCGGGTTCGGGAGGCCGGCCCCCGCCCCTCCGGCGGCCGGGCCGGCGCCGGTGGACGGGCCGGCCGCGCCGCCGGGCGCGCCGGCCGGGGCACCCGGCCCGGCGACCCCGCCTCCCGCCGCCGCCGACCGGGCCGAGGCCGGGCCGGCCTGGGCGGCGCCGCCCGGGGCCGAGGCCGTCGCCGGGTGGATCCCGCCGGCCGGGCCGCCGGCCGCCGCGGTCCGGGTGGCGCCCGCCGGGCCCGAGCCGGCCGCTGCGCCGCCGGAGGCGGCCACGCCCGCCGGGACGGCGGTGTCGCCGGCCGGGAGGGCGGCGTCGGCCGCCGCCCCGCCGAGGGCGTCAGGGGCGCCCGCCGCCACCTCCCCGGCCGGTCCGAGCCGGCCGGCCTTCAGCGCCTGCGCCCGGAGGCGGGCCTGGTTGCCGGCGCAGGCCGTCGATACCAGGAGCCCCGCCGCCACTGCCACCCATAGACCAGAACGTGCGATGCCCGTGCGCCGGTTCATACGTCTCCCCCCCGGCCCGGGGCGGCCCTCCCTCGATCGGCGCGCACACGCGCCCAGGAGCGCGAACCGCCTCTTCTCCGCCCGGGAGTGTCGCACTCCGCACACTGTGCGGCAAGCGTGGGCGGAAACGACGCTTCAGCGGGGCCGGGCGCGGGTAGCGTCGACGGTGGCCATGAACGAGAGCGTGCTCCTCGTGGAGGACGACGCATCGGTCGCCGAAGCCACCAGCCTGCTGCTCCAGCGGGCGGGGCTCCGGGTCACCGGCGCGCCCGACGGCCGCCGGGCTCTCGACCTGTTCGACCGCCAGCCGTTCGACGCCGTGGTGCTCGACGTCATGCTCCCCGTGGTCGACGGGTTCGAGGTGTGCCGGGCCATCCGGAAGACCTCGGGCATCCCGATCGTCATGCTCACCGCCCGGGCCGAGACGGCCGAGGTGGTGGCCGGCCTCGAGCTCGGCGCCGACGACTACGTCACGAAGCCCTTCGAGGGGCCCGAGCTGGTGGCCCGGCTGCGGGCGGCGCTGCGGCGGGCGTCGAGCGACGACCCCGTCCCCACCGTGCGGGCCGGCACCCTGGAGATCGACACCGCCGCCTTCCGGGCCAGCGACGGCGGGCGGGTGCTCGACCTGACCGCCACCGAGTTCCGGCTCCTGCTGGAGCTGGCCCGCCACCCCGACCGGGTGCTCACCCGGGAGACGCTGCTGGAGCGGGTCTGGGGCTACGACTACCTCGGCGACTCCCGGCTCGTGGACATGGCCATCAACCGGCTCCGCACGAAGCTCGGCGACGATCCCAAGGCTCCCCGCTACATCACGACGGTGCGCGGTGCGGGGTACCGCTTCGCCCCCCGCTGACCCGAAGGCCTTCCGGCGGCGGCTGACGCTGGCCTTCGTGGCCGTCGGCGCCGCCACCGGAGCGGTGCTGGTGGGGGCGTCGCTGTTCACCATCTCGACCTACCGCCACCACTCCTTCGAACGGGCGGCGCGGCGGGAGGCCGAGCTGGGCCTGCTGCCCGGCCCGGCCCGGTTCTCGCCCCAGCGGATCGACGACCTGATGGCCGAGTACCGGACCCGGGGCGGGTTCGAGACGGTGGTGGTGACCCCGACCCGGACGGTGGCCTCCTCCCCCGCCGTCCCGCCCGGCGCCGTCCCCCCCGGCTTCGCCGACGGCGTGGCGCCCGGAGACCTGGCCCGGACCGAGACGTCGGTCGGCGGCCGGCACTACCTGCTCCTCGGCGGGACCCCGACGGCGGGGGTGAAGGTCTTCTTCTTCGTCCCCATGGGCGATCTGGCGCGGGGGGTCCGGGAGTTCGCCGTGGTCCTGCTGCTGTGGTGGGCCCTGGCGGTGGCGGCCTCGGCCACGTTCGGGAACCTCGTGGCCCGGGCCCGCCTCAACGCCCTCCACGAGAGCCGGGAGCGTGAACGGAGGTTCACGTCGGACGTGGCCCACGAGCTGCGTACCCCGCTGGCCACCATGGTGTCGGCCGCCGGGATGCTGGGCGAGGAGCTCGACACGCTGCCGGCGGCCGCCCGCCGGCCGGCGGCGCTGCTGGTCAACGACGTGGCCCGGCTGTCGCAGCTGGTGCAGGAGCTCCTCGAGCTGGCCCGGCTCGACGCCGGCCAGGAGAGCCTGCACATCGAGCGGCTCCGGCTCGGCGAGGCGCTGAGCGCCGTGCTGCGGACGGGCGACGGCGACCGCGGCGTGACCGGGCCGGCGGTCGTCCTCGACGCCGAACCCGACCTCGAGGTGTGGGCCGACCGGGCCCGCTTCCGCCGGGTCCTGGCCAACCTGCTGGCCAACGCCGTCCGCCACGGCGGCGGCGACATTACGGTCCGGGCCCGCCGTTCGGGCTCCGAGGCCGTCATCGACGTCTGCGACCGGGGGCCGGGGATCGGGCCGGAGAGCCTGGAGCGGGTCTTCGACCGGTTCTTCAAGGAGGACACCGCCCGCAGCGCCGCCGGCTCGGGCCTCGGCCTGGCCATCGCCCTGGAGCACGCCCGGGCTCAGGGGGGCGGTCTGCGGGCCGCCAACCGCCCCGGCGGCGGCGCCCGCTTCACCTTCACCCTCCCGCTGGCCGGACCGGCCGAGCGGGGCGACGCCGGCGGCGGGGATCGAGGAGCGGCGGCATCGGCAGCCCCTCCGCCCCCGGATCGAGCAGCCACCAGAGCCACACCCACACCCGGCGGATGAAGGGGCCGAGCCGGCCCTCGGGAGCCGTGAAGCGGCCGGGGCTCCCGAGGTCCAGCTCAGCTTGCAGCGCCGTCAGCACGTCCCACTCGGCGTCCGACAGGGTCGGGCCGTCCGGTGGGTCCGGCGGAGGTGCTGCTGCCCAGATCACCGTCCGAAGATCGCGTCGGCTTGGCTCTTGATGTCCTCCACGATCGCCGGGTCCCGCAGGGTGGTGGTGTCGCCGAGGGGCTGGCCTTCGGCGATGTCCTTCAGCAACCGGCGCATGATCTTGCCGGAGCGGGTCTTCGGCAGGTCGGCGCAGAAGATGACCGCCTTCGGCCGGGCGATCTTGCCGATCTTCTGGCCCACCCACTCCCGCAGCTCGACGGCCAGGTTGTCGGACGGCTCGTGGCCGCCCCGGAGCAGCACGAAGCACAACGGGACCTGACCGGTCTGGGGGTCGGGGGCGGCGGTGGTGGCCGCCTCGGCCACGGCCTCGTGGGCGACGAGGGCCGACTCGATCTCCGTGGTCGACAGCCGGTGGCCCGACACGTTCATCACGTCGTCGATCCGGCCCATCAGCCAGTAGTAGCCCTCGTCGTCCTGGCGGGCGCCGTCGCCGACGAAGTAGGTGTCGGGCCCGTACTTCGACAGGTACGTCTGCACCCACCGGTCGTGGTCGTTGTACAGCGTCCGGAACATCCCCGGCCACGGCCGGGTCATGACCAGGTAACCGCCGCGGCCCTGCTCCACCGGCTTGCCGTTGTCGTCGAGGATCGCCGGATGGATCCCCGGGAACGGGAGCGTGGCCGAACCGGGCTTCAGGGTCGTGATGCCGGGCAGCGGGGCGATGAGGATGCCGCCGGTCTCGGTCTGCCACCACGTGTCGACCACCGGGCAGCGCTCGCCGCCGACGTACTTCCAGTACCACACCCAGGCCTCGGGGTTGATCGGCTCGCCGACCGTGCCCAGCAGCTTGAGCGACGACAGGTCGTGGCCCGTGGGGATCTCGTGGCCGAGCTTGATGAAGGCCCGGATCAGCGTCGGGGCGGTGTAGTACTGCGTGACCTTGTACCGCTCGATGATCTCCCACGTCCGGTGGGCGTTGGGATACATCGGGTCGCCTTCGTACATCACCCCGGTGGTGCCGTTGTTGAGCGGCCCGTAGACGATGTAGCTGTGGCCGGTGACCCAGCCGATGTCGGCCGCGCACCACCACACGTCGTCGTCGTGGACGTCGAAGATCCACTTGTGGGTCGTTGACACGTAGGTCAGGTAGCCGCCCGAGCAGTGCTGCACGCCCTTCGGCTTGGCCGTGCTCCCCGACGTGTGGAGGATGTAGAGCAGGTGCTCGGCATCGACGATCTCCGGCGGGCAGTCGGTCGACTGCCGGCCGACGAGGTCGTGCCACCAGATGTCGCGGCCGTCCTGCATGGGGACGTCGGCATCGGTCCGGCGCAGGACGAGGACGTGCTCGACCGACGGCGCCATCCCGCAGGCCTCGTCGACGATGTCCTTGAACGGCAACCGGTTCCCCTTGCGCCAGCCCTCGTTCTGGGTGACGAGGACCTTGGCCTCGGTGTCGGCCAGGCGGGTGCCGAGCGAGTCGGCCGAGAACCCGCCGTAGACGACGATGTGGGGCGCACCGATCCGGGCGCAGGCCAGCATGGTGATCGGCATCTCCGGCACCATGCCGAGGTAGATCCCGACCCGGTCACCCTTGCGGACCCCGAGCTCCTTCAGAGCGTTGGCCACCCGGTTCACCTCTTCGCCCAGCTGGGCGTAGGTGATCGACTGGTGCGGCTCGTCGGGCGACTCGGGGATCCAGTGGTAGGCGATCTTGTCGCCCCGGCCCGCCTCGATGTGCTTGTCGACGCAGTTCCAGGCCACGTTGAGCCGGCCGTCGGCGAAGAACGTGAAGTCGGGCGGGTTCCAGTCGAGACCCTGGGTCGGTTCCCGGTCCCACGTGACGAACTCCCGGGCCCGGGCCAGCCAGAAGCCGTCATAGTCCCGCTCGGCCTCTTCGTAGACCGAGTCGTCCTTGATCAGCGCCTGGGCCCTGAAGGCCTCGGACGGCGGAAAGGTGCGGCCCTCCTGGACGAGGACCTCGATGTCCGCCATCAGCGCTTGAGCGCCGGGTTGGGCAGGACGGTCTTGCCGAAGGTGGAGTTGGCCACCCCGGCGAAGCTGGCGTACCAGGCGCCGATGGCGGTGACGACGCCGAACCAGCCGCCGAGCTTGGTCAGGCTGGTGGACGTGTTGAGCTCACCGAAGGCCAGCAGGAAGAACGTCACCGTCAGCAGGGCGAACACGATGGCGATGGCGGCGGTGGTGCGCAGGGACGCGATCAGCATGTAGGCGGTGAAGATGCCCCAGGCCAGCAGGAAGATGCCCACGGCCTGCGAGGCGTCGGCCTTCGGCACCTTGGTGGAGTAGAACTGCACGAAGGCCCAGAACGACAGCCAGAAGGCGCCGTAGGAGCAGAAGGCCGTCGCCCCGAAGGTGTTGCCCTTGCGGAACTCCCACATCCCGGCCAGCAGCTGGGCGATCCCGCCGTACATCAGGGCCAGGCCGAAGACGATCGGCTCCGTGCCCTTGTGGATCCAGCCGGCGTTGACGGCCGAGAGGATGAACGTCGTCAGAGCGAAGGCGGCCAGCCCCAGCGGGCCAGGGTCGGCGATGCTGCCGGCGAAAGCTGAAGCGGTCTCCCGGGCCAGGGCGGTCTGCCCGGCCATCGCGTCCCGCGAGTTCTCGACACGGATGTCGCGTTCTGAAGCGACGTTGGTTGCCATGAGGTCCTCCCCCAAAAGACGGAATTCCCGGCGCGGCGCGCCTCCGGAGAGCCTTTCCCACCTCCGGTCACGCCCGGGTCACAGGTTTGTCACGGTTGCGTCACAGTTGTGTCCCGATGCACCGCTGAGTGTTCGGGGTCCCGGTCGTCATACTGAGGCGACCCGGCGATGGAGGTTGCGGAATGAGTGGAGTACGGCTGCTGGTGGGGACGCGCAAGGGCGCCTTCGTCCTCACCGCCGACGGCAAGCGCGACAAGTGGGACGTGTCCGGCCCCCACTTCGGCGGCTGGGAGATCTACCACCTGAAGGGCTCGCCGGCCGACCCCGACCGGCTGTGGGCGTCGCAGTCGAGCGGCTGGTTCGGCCAGATCATCCAGCGCTCCGACGACGGCGGCCGCACCTGGGACCCGGTTGGCAACGACTTCCAGTACGCCGGCGTCCCCGGCACGCACCAGTGGTACGACGGCACGCCCCACCCCTGGGAGTTCGCCCGGGTGTGGCACCTCGAGCCCTCGCTGGGCGACCCCGACGTGGTCCACGCCGGGGTGGAGGACGCCGCCCTCTTCCGCTCCACCGACGGCGGCGCCACCTGGGCCGAGCGGCCCGGCCTCCGGGAGCACGGCTCCGGCCCCCGCTGGCAGCCCGGGGCGGGCGGCATGTGCCTGCACACCATCCTGGCCGACCCGGCCGACGCCCGCCGCATGTGGGTGGCCATCTCCGCCGCCGGTGTCTTCCGGACGCTCGACGGGGGCGACAGCTGGGAGCCGGCCAACCGGGGCCTGCGGTCGGAGGGCATCCCCGACCCCGACGCCGAGGTGGGCCACTGCGTCCACCACCTGGCCCTGCACCCGTCCCGCCCCGACACGCTGTTCATGCAGAAGCACTGGGACGTCATGCGCAGCGACGACGGCGGCGCCTCGTGGCGGGAGATCAGCGGCGACCTGCCCACCGACTTCGGGTTCGTGATCGACGTCCACGCCCACGAGCCCGAGACGATCTACGTGGTGCCGATCAAGAGCGACTCCGAGCACTACCCGCCGGACGGGCGGCTGCGGGTCTACCGGAGCCGCACCGGGGGCGACGAGTGGGAGCCGCTGACCGACGGGCTGCCCCAGAGCGACTGCTACGTCAACGTGCTGCGCGACGCCATGGCCGTCGACCGCCTCGACGACTGCGGGATCTACTTCGGCACCACCGGCGGCCAGGTCTACGGCTCGGCCGACGGCGGCGACACCTGGTCGGCCATCGTGCGGGACCTGCCGGCGGTGCTGTCGGTCGAGGTCCAGACGCTGCCCTGATGGGAGTGCCGGCCGTGACCGTCCGCGTCGTCCTCCCCGCCCACCTCCGGACGCTGGCCGGGGTCGGCGGCGAGGTGGAGGTGGAGGTCGCCGACCCGCCCACCATCGGCGGCGTCCTCGACGCCCTCGAGGCCCGCTACCCCGTCCTCGGCGGGACGATGCGCGACCGGGCGACGCTCCGGCGCCGCCCCTTCGTGCGCTTCTTCGCCGACGAGGAGGACTACTCCCACGCCGCCGCCGACACGGTGCTGCCCGAGACGGTGGCGGCGGGGAAGGAGCCCTTCTGCGTGGTGGGGGCGATGGCCGGCGGTTAGCCCAGCGCCGCCACCGAGGTGATCGGCCGGGCCGGCGGGTCGGCGCCCAGCGAACCGGCGAAGGGGCGGCTGGAGAAGTTGAAGATGCCGCCGTCCTCGCCGACCATCAGGTAGCCGTCGCCGAAGCGGACCATGCCGGTGACGGGCCGGTTGAGCCGCCGACCGCCCATCGAACCGGCGAAGGGGGCGCCGAAGGCGAAGATCCCGCCGTCGGAGGCGACGAGCCAGTAGCCCCCGCCGTCGGCGGTGGGCACCAGCGACTGAACGGGGGCGTTGAGCCGCTGTCCGCCCATCGAGCCGTGGAAGCGGGCGTCGCCGAAGGCGAAGATGCCGCCGTCACTGGCCACCATGTAGTAGCCGTCGCCGCTCGGGGTGGGGATCGAGTCGAGGACGGGCCCGTTGAGCTTCACCTTGCTCATGTCGCCGAACCAGGCGGCGTCGCCGGCCGGGACGGCCCGGCCCCGGGAGGTGAAGAGCCAGTAGCCCCGACCGGTCGGGGTGGCCGACAGGCTGGTGACGGTCTCCCCCGGCGCCAGCGTGCCGGCCGGGAGGGCGCCGAGGGCGGGGGCGTCGCCGAAGGGCGAGACGGCGCCGCGCTCGTCGACGACCCAGTAGCCGGCGCCCGACGGGGTGGGCTCGAGGTCGACGGCAGCCACGCCGGCCGGGACGGCGGCGTCGCCCAGCCAGCGGGCGTCGCCGAAGGCGTAGACGGTGCCGCCGGTGCCGACCATCCAGTAGCCCGACCGGGACGGCGTGAGGACCCCGCCCGGGCCGCCGGCCGGCCCCGGGCCGCCGTTGCCGCCGCCGGCCCCGCCGGACGGGCCGGTGGCAGGCGGCCCGCCGGCGGCGGGGCCGGTCGTCGGGGTCGGGCCGCCGGTGGGCGGCGGCGTGGTCGGCGGGCTGGTCGGGGGCGGGGTCCCGGCGCCGGGCGGCGGGTCGGAGCCGTCGGAGCGGAAGAGGGCGAGGCCCTGGGCCACGACACCGCTGACCTTGTGGAACTGGCCGGCCACGAGGATGGCGCCGGCCGTCACCTGGAGGTCGAGGACGCCGTGCACGCCGCTGATGGTCGGCGCCCAGGGCTGGATGGCGCCGGTGTGCTGGTCGAAGGCGGCGAGGTGCCCCCGGACCTGGCCGGCCACGGTGGTGAAGTGGCCACCGGTGTAGACCAGCGACCCGCTGACGTCGACGGCCTGGAAGTCGCCGTCGCCCGGCCGGTCCCACACGAGGGCGCCGGTGGTCGTGCTCCAGGCCTGGAGCCGGTTGCCGGTGCCCTGGCCGCCCCGGGTGGCGACGAAGGCCAGCGTCCCGTCGGCCGACAGGGCCACCGAGGTGAGCGGGACCCCGACGCGGGGTGTCCAGTCGGTGGCCAGCCCGGTGGAGACGTCGATGGCCGCCAGGCGCATCTTCGGCGCCGGCCCGACGGCCGAGAAGTCGCCGGCCACGTAGGCCAGGCGCCCGTCGGCCGACAGCCGGATGCGGTGGATCCCCGAGTCGACCTCGGGGTCCCAGGCCTCGACCGCCCCGGTGTCGGCGCTCAGGCTGGCCAGGTGGTTGCGGGGCAGCCCGCCCAGGCTGGTGAAGGAGCCGCCGACGAACAGGCGGGGCCCGGCCAGGGTGAGGCTCATGACCTCGGCGCTGGCCGTCACCTGCCACGACGGCGCCACGGCGCCGGTGGCGGCGTCGAGTCGGGCCAGGCGGTGGCGGGTGACGCCGTTGACGGTGTTGAAGACACCGCCGGCGTAGAGGGCGGCGCCGTCGGACGCCACCGCGCTGACCGGGCCGTCGGTGTCGGCCACGAAGCCGGCGTCGGCCGAGCCGGTGGCGGCGTCGAGGGCGGCCAGGTTGGCCCGGGGCAGCCCGTTGACGCTGGTGAACTGCCCGCCGGCGTAGACCGTCCCCGCCGAGGCGGCCAGGGCGAAGGTGGCCGCCGCCGGCCGGGGGTCGAAGGCGGGGTCGGCGGCGCCGGTGGCGGCGTCGAGGGCCACCAGCAGGCGGCGGGGCGGGCCGACGAGCGACGGGTCGTCGTTGTCGACGCCGCCGCCGGCGTAGAGCCGGGCCCCGTCGGGGGAGAGCGCCAGCGCCCGGACCTCGGCGTCGGGGAAGCCGGGGGCCGAGGCCGGGTCCCAGGCGGCGTCCACGGCCCCGGCCCCGGCCGTGGCCACGGCGGCCAGCCGGCGCCGGGCGGCGCCGCCCAGGTGGGCGAAGTCGCCCGAGGTATAGAGGCGCGATCCGTCGGCCGACAGGGCCAGGGCGTCGACCCTCCCGTCCGCCCCCGCCGACCAGGCGGGGTCGGCGTCGCCGGACGGGGTCAGGGCGGCCAGGCGGGAGCGGGCGACGCCGCCGATGCGGGTGAAGTCGCCACCGGCGAAGACCCGGCCGTCGGGGCCGGTGACGAGCGCCCGGACGGCGCCGTCGGCGCCGGCGCCGAAGCCGGCCTCGACGGCGCCGGTGGCGGGGTCGACGGAGGCGAGGCGGGCCCGGAAGGCGCCGCCCAGGGTGCTGAAGTCCCCGCCGGCCAGCAGGTGCGACCCGTCGGCGGAGAGGGCGAGGGCCAGCACGGAGCCGCCGGCCGAGCCGGCCAGGCCCCAGACGGCCGCGCCGGTGTAGAGGTTGGTGGCGGCCAGCCCCCGGGCGGCCACCGGGGTGGTGGCCTTGTTGACCACGGTGAAGTCGCCGCCGATCCACACCAGGTTGGCGGCCGGGCCCCGGCCGACGGCGATGGCCCGGACGGGCTGGTCGGTGTTGGGGTTCCAGCCGGCCACGGTGCCGTCGGCCAGGATGCGGGCGGCGTTCTGGCGGGACTTGTCGCCGACCCGGGTGAACCACCCGCCGATGTACCACCCGCCGGCTCCGTCGGCCACGGCGGCGTAGACGGGGCCGTTGACCTTGGGGAAGGCGGCGGGGCGGAGGCCGGTGGCGCCGTCGAGGGCCACGCCCGAGCCGGTGTTGGGGCCGACCTCGTCGAAGTTGCCACCGAGGTAGATGCGGCCGCCGGCGGCGACGACGCTGTTGACGTCGCCGTTGGTCACCCACGTCTCGTCGGGTGCGGCGTTGACGGCGGCCGCCGCCCGGGGCAGGGCCCCGGCCAGCCCGGAGGCGGCCAGGGCCACTCCGGCGACGGTGGCGGTGAGGCGGCGCCGGCGCCGGAGGGCGCGGCGGGCGAAGGCCGCGGCGCGGCCGGTGAGCAGATCCACGGGGAACTCCTGGGAGGCGGCCCGGCTCCACGGGGGAAGTGGAGCCGGGCGGGTCGGGCCGGGGGGCGGTCCGGGGACGGGGAGGACGG
>Ga0070741_10001039_pt1 | contig 90308 bp, 83 predicted proteins | sample Coa_R1_4_FD_66440 | JGI IMG/M metagenome (GOLD analysis project Ga0070741, IMG submission 66440) | Surface soil microbial communities from Centralia Pennsylvania, which are recovering from an underground coalmine fire - Coalmine... | ecosystem: Environmental > Terrestrial > Soil > Unclassified ... | reverse complement strand
TCGGGCTGTACAAGAAGCTCGTCCAGCTGGGCTACAAGGGCGTCGCCCAGGGCTTCACCAACTACGACCCGCGCCTGCTCACCGGCGCCACCAAGGGGCTCGTGACCGAGACCCAGTTCTCGCCCTACGAGGTCGCGAGCACGCTGCCGCGCCTGCAGCAGATGATCAGCGACGTCAAGGCGTTCAAGCCCGACGCCGTGCTCGGCCTGGCCGTCGCCGCCGGCTACTGGACCGCCGACTTCATCGTCCAGGCACTCAAGAAGGCCGGACCGGACCTGAGCCGCGAGTCGTTCTACAACGCCGTCAACGGCGGGTTCACCTACGACACACAGGGTGTCCTCACGCCGGTCCAGTGGCCGCTCGCCCATACCGACCTCCAACTGGGGATCGGGTTCGTGCAGGACGACGGCGACCACTTCGGGGTCCCCGTGCCCCTCCAGGAGATCCCCGTCATCCCCAACCCGGGGTACGGCGGCTCGGGCAAGAACGGGCCGCCGTAACCGGGTACGGCGCCACGGGCACGTGACAACGGTCACTGCCGACGGGCGGTGACGACACTCGATGACGCCCCGGTCCCGCGCCCGTAGGCGCGGGACCGGTCGCGTCAGGCCCGCTTCGCCCGTGAGCGGCGCGGTGCGGGCCCGTCCTCGAGGCGTAACGCGTTCGCCCACAACCTTGTGAGCTGGTCGACGGCGTGCTCGAAGTCGTACCGGCGATAGCCCTGGACGAGCCACAGCTCGGCGAACCGGGCGACCATGGCCCCGAGCGCGTCGGCGGCGAGTGTGGCATCCACGGCCGCGTCGGCCAGGCCCTCAGCCTGTAAGCGGCGGATGGCGCGCTCGGCCCGCTCGGCGAAGTGCTTCTGGCGTTGCACCCGGGCGGTGTTGACCTCCGCGTCGTACCGCGACACCTCCTCGATCACGCCCATGATCCGGGCCTCGTCGCGGTAGTGCTCGAGGTAACGGCGGTTCGCCTTGCGGATGCGGTCGGTCGCCGTGTCGTCGGGCGACGGCGCCAGGCGGTCGTCGTCGGCCGGGGGCGCGGTCAGGCGCTCCTCCTGGGCGGCCGCCACCTCGCGGAAGATCTGCTCCTTCGATTCGAAGTAGTGGTAGAAGGAGCCGTGGGAAACGCCGCCGCGCTCGGCGATGTCGATGATGCGCGCGTCGAGGAACCCGTGCTCCTCGAACACCTGCTTCGCCGCGTCGACGAGCCGCGCCCGCGTCGCGAGGCCCCGTCGCCGCATGCGCGGCGCCGCGCCGGGTTCACCCACCGGCAACGCCGCCTCCGCGTCGGCGCCACGTTGCGGTCAGGTCCATGCCTCCCACTGGACCATGGTCCGCAGCGGGCCGGCGAACACCGGCCGCACGGCACCCGACGCCCACCGCGCCTCGATCACGGGCGCGAGTGCCTTCGTCGTCGCCAGCGGCTCCTCGTCGAGGTAGACGACCGTCACGTACTGCGGGGCCGTGCGCCAGATCGGTGAGGTGATCTCCCAGGAGCCGGTCGAGCCGTACACCCAGGCACCGGCGGTCCCCGGGTGCTCGAGCAGCGCCGGGTGGTGCTCGCGGTGGAGCCATTGCAGCCAGTCGTCGGGCCGGTCGCCGGTCGGTTCCTCCACGATCAGCACGACGCCTCGATGGGGGCGGAACGGGACGACCTCCGGTGAGATCAGCGCACGCGGTGACGCATACCAGCGGAGCAGCGCCAGGGCGGCCACCTGGACCGACGGCCACGAGACGGGGAACCTGCCGATCTCGCGCAGCCGCCCCCCCGAGCTCGATGAAGTCGTCGAGGGTGCGCTGCACCGGGTCGCCCATGAGGTAGTTCATGACATTGGCGACGTCACCGAGCGCGCCGTGCGACGCGAGACGGCGATTGAGGTACTCGCCGTCGGCGACCCAGCGTTGCGCGTGCACGATGCCCGGCAGCTGGTACTGCTCCGGCATGTGGTCGAGCAGGTGCCACCGCAGGTAGCTCCCGTCGTCGTCCGCCGGTGCCGGCGGCGTCATGCTGAACACCCCTGCCTTCACTCTGATCACTGGCCCCCCATCCCTTCTGTGCGGCCCAACAGCGGCTCCAGGCGTGCACGGTCGCGGTCGTCGAGCGGGCGGAGCGGTTCGCCGCGCGCCGGCCTCCAGTAGATGTCGCCGGTGCGCCACGCCTCGCGGCGCAGACGCGTCTTGTCGAGCTTCATGCTCGCCAGCTTGGGAAGCTCGGTCGTGGTGCGCACGAACGCAGGCGCCCACTTGGTGCCCAGGTCGGGCTGCGCGGCGAGGAAGGCGTCGAACCCGGCGGGGTCGAACGCGACGCCATCGCGGAGTTCGACCGCGGCCATGACGCGGTCGCCCACCGGGTCGTCGGGCACGGCGTACACGGCCGCGGAACGGATGTCGGGATGGCGCAGGATGATGGCTTCCACCGGCGCGACGGCGAAGTTCTCCCCGTCGACGCGGAGCCACTCGTTGGACCGCCCGGCGAAATAGAGCCAACCATCGGCGTCGCGGTAGGCCAGGTCGCCCGACCAGTACCAGCCGTCGCGGAAGCGTGCGTTGGTCGCCTCCTCGTTGCGGTAGTACCCCTCGAAGCCTGACGTCGGTGCGGTCTCGACGATCTCCCCGACGGCCTCGTCCAGGTTGAGCACGCGGCCGTCCGCGGCGAACCGGGCGGGTGGGCACTCCTCACCCGTGCCCGGGTTGACGACCTTCACGGTCTCGGCGGCGACGCCGAGTGCTCCGTCGGGCATCGACGGGTCGCGACGGATGATGATGATGCCCTCCGTCGAGCCGTAGCTGTCACGGACGGCGCACCCGAAGCGCCGGGCGAACTCCTTGATGTCACGCGCCGACGCCTCGTTGCCCATGGCCAGCCGGAGCGGGGAATCGGCGTCGCCGGGCTGCTCCGGGACAGCGAGGATGTAGTTGAGCACCTTCCCCGTGTACGTGAGGAAGGTGGCGTTGAACCGCCGGATGTCGGGCAGCGTGCCGGACGCGGAGAAGCGCGGCCGTGTCGCGATGGGAATGCCGGCCGTGAACGCCGACGACCACCCGGTGAACAGCGAGCTGGAGTGGAAGAAGGGCAACGGTGAGTACACGACGTCGTCCGCGCCGAGCTGGGCCACGGTCGTGACGTGCGCGCCGGTCCTGGCCAGGCGGCCCTGCGTGCACCTGACCGCCTTGGGCAGCCCGGTCGTCCCCGACGTGAAGATGAGGAGGAGCAGGTCGTCGTCGGCCACGGGGGCGGGCACGGCCTGCCCGGCGCTCGCGATCAGCGGTGCGTACGCGGCGTCGTCGACGACCAGGACCCGGTCCGGGGGTACGGGGTCGCCTGCGCCCTCGAGCAGCGGTTCGTGCGCGGTCGCCGTCACCAACAGCTCGCAGTCGGTGTGGCGGATCAGCTGGCCCAGCTGTTCGCCCCGGTAGGTCGAGTTCACGCCCACGACGACCGCGCCGGCGAGCGCCGCGCCCGTCAGCCACAACAGGTACTCGGGCACGTTGTCGAGGAGGACGCCGATGTGCGGTGGGCGCCCGGCCGTGTGGAACTGGGAGAACACCGCCGCCCTGCGGAGGCCCTCGTCGACGAGCTGGCGGTACGTCCACGTGCGGTCCTCGAAGAGGAGCGCCGGGTGGTCGTCGTCGGCGCGGGCGAGGAGGACGTCGGCGGCGGTGGTCATGGCGCCAGGAGCATCGCAGATGCCATCTGCACCTCGCCGTGCTGCTCGCGCCACCACGCGCCGAGCTCGCGCGTCAGGCGCGCCGACGTGCCGAGCAGTGCGTCGAGGGTGAGCACGCGGCCGTGGAAGTGGTGGTGGTCGTGCTCGGCGGTGAAGCCGATGGCCCCGAGGACCTGCAGGGCGCGCTCGCAGGCGCGCCGCCCGTTGCGCCCCGCCAGCGCCTTGGCGATGTCGCCGTACCTGGGTGGCGCGGCCGCGCCCAGGGCCACCGCTTCGGCGGTGACCCGCTCGATCGCCGTGCAGTCCGTCGTGGCCCACGCCAGGAGGTGGCGCACGGCTTGAAAGGCGCCGATGGGCTGCCCGAACTGCTCGCGCGCCCGGGCGTGCTCGAGGGCCAGGGCGACGGCCCCTTCCGCAGCACCGAGGACCTCGAGCGCGATGGCGACCCGGCCGAGGACGGTGCTGCGCGCACGCGGCCCCGTGCACGCCGCATCGCCGAGCGTGACGGGCCCGCTGGCGCGGTCGATCGACGCCTCGTGCACCGACAGGCGGCCCGGCACCTCGACCCGTTGCAGGTCCACATCGGCGGCGTCGACCACGGTCGCCCCCTCCCCGGGCCGGTCGACCAGGACCCGCCTCCCCGTGGTGTCGCCGACGACGACGAAGACGTGCCCGCGCTGGACCGACCGGCGCGTGACCGCGGCCACGAGGGACCCCGGTTGGCCGCCGAGGACGTCGAGGTACGGCTGCGCCATCAGCGCGCCGAGGGCCGTCGAGTTCGCCAGCTCGCGCCCCTGGGCGCGGGGCAGCGCGAACACCGCGGCCCGCGCCTCGGGGTCGTCGAGGTGCGCCAGCAGCTCCCACCACCCGAGCGCGTCCAGGGCCGAGTTGCCGTCCCCCGAGCGCAGGGCCTGGCGCGCCACCTCGGCGAACTCGTCGTCGCCCGGTGTCACGGCAATCGCAGGATCTGTTTGGCGATCGTCTCGAGCTGCATCTGCTGCGACCCGCCGTAGACGGTGACGATGCGCGAGAACACGTACTCCTCGCGCAGCCACGCCGTCGCTGCGTCCTGTACTCCCACGGCCAGGTCGGGGTTGGCGGCGAGGGCCCAATCGTTGAGCGACTGCTCCGCTGCACAGAGCAGCAGCTTGGTGAACGCAGCGCGGGGGCCCAGCGTTGCGCCTTCGGCGTGGGCGCGGACGCCGGCGATGCTCGTCGCCGAGACGGCGGCGAGGTCGAGGACCGCCTCGCCGAGGGCGCGGTCCTCGGTGGTGTCGGCGTGGCGGAGCGCGTGCCGGAGGTGCCCGTAGAGGAAGCAATGCCTGAACCACGCCAGCGTGCCGCGCTCGTGGCTGAGGATGTGCATGGCCACGGCCCATCCCCCGTCGAGCTCGCCCACGACACGCTCGGCAGGGACGTACACGTCGTCGAACGCGACTTCGGCGAGCTCGTCGGTGCCGTTGGCCTGCACGATCGGGGTCACGTCCACACCGGGGCTGCGCATGTCGACGACGAACGCGGTGATGCCACGGTGGCGCGATTCAGCGCTGCCCGTGCGGGCGAGGACGAGGCACCACGTCGCGTACCGCGCCCAACTCGTCCAGATCTTGCGGCCGCTGATGTGGTAGCCGTCCCCATCAGGCTGCGCACGCGTGCGGAGGCTCGCTAGGTCCGACCCGGCACCGGGCTCGGAGAACCCCTGGCACCAACGCTGGCGCCCGCGAAGGAACTCCGGCACGACCTCGGCGACGAACGCGGGCGGCCCCATCGCCACGAGCGTGGGCAGCAGCACTTCGACGTGCTCGAACACGGTCATCCCCATCACGCCGTGGCGGGCCAGTGCCTCCCACATGGCGGCGCGCTGCAGGATCGTGCCGCCGAGGCCGCCGACCTCCTCGGGCCACCCGTGCCGCGACCATCCCTCGGCGAACAGGCGCTCCATCAGCCGCGACATGGCGGCGACGCGCGCCTCGAACGGGTGCACAGGGCGCGTGACCTCGTCGACGACGCCGGGGTGCGCGTCGAGCCAGGCGTCGAAGGCCGCCGCGAACGCCCGCACGTCGGCGGTGCCGCCCACGCCCGTCGGCGGAATAGACAACATTGACGTCAATATAGAAAAATGGCGCCGAGCTGCGCAATGTGCGCACCCGCCGGTACACGGAGGACGACATGGCTGATGGCGTGACGACGCGGGGGCCGGGCGGCGAGCTGCTCGTGGAGGTGCGCGGCCCGGTCCGCATCGTGACCCTCAACCGTCCCGATGCGCTCAACGCGACCAACGAGGCGTTGCACGGCGCGATTGCTCGCGTGTGGGTCGAGCTCGACGAGGACGCGGACGCACGCGCCATCGTGCTCACCGGGTCGGGCAACGCATTCTCCGCGGGCGGTGACCTCAACCTGCTCGACCGCATGGTGGGGGACACCACGCTACGAGACGCCATCATGAGCGAGGCCGCCGACATCGTCCGGGCGATGACCGCGGTGCGCGTGCCGATCATCGCCGCGGTGAACGGGCCCGCCGTCGGCCTCGGGTGCAGCCTTGCGTCGATGAGCGATATCGTCATCATCGAGGAGCACGCCTACTTCGCCGACCCACACGCCGCGTTGGGCCTCGTCGCGGCCGACGGCGGGGGCCTGACGTGGCCGCTACTGACGAGCCTGCTGCGCGCCAAGGAGTACATCCTCCTCGGTGACCGCCTCCCCGCGGCCGAGGCGGTGCAGATCGGCTTGGCAAACCGCGTGGTGCCGACGGGAACGGGCCTCGCCGCCGCGCTCGAACTGGCTGAGCGCATGGCCAAACTGCCGGCGCAGGCCGTGCGGGAGTCGAAGGCACTGCTCAACAAGGCCTTGCGCGCCTCGGTGGAAGCGTGGTTGACGAACGCCATCGCGGCCGAGTCGGCGTCGTTCGACGAACCGGCGTTCCAGGCCAACCTCTCGCGGATGTTGCGCCGTACGTCTGCCTGAGGAACATGACCTCGGTCGAGCCGCCCATGGTCCCCGCGGCGCGGGCGGCACGCTACCGGGCTGAGGGGCTGTGGGACGACCGGGGCGTGGCGGACGGCATCGAGGCTGGCGCGGCGCGGCGCCCGGCCGCCATCGCCGTCGCCGACAACGAGCGCCGCATCACCTACGCCGGTCTCGAGCGGTCGGTCGCCGCCGGCGTCTCGCTGCTCCACGCTGCGGGCGTCGAGAGCGGCGACGCGGCCGTGCTCGTCGCCGGCAACACCGTGGAGGGGGTCGTCGCCTACCACGCCCTGCTGCGCACCGGTGCCACCGCGGTGCTCCTCGACCGTCGTTGCGGCCCGGCCGACGTGGTCCACGCGCGCACGGTCACTGGTGGGCGGGGGCCGGTGATCGTGCCCGCCGCCGAGCGCGACCGCCTGCTGCCGGACGCCCCCGCGGACGTGCTCCTTCTCGAGCGCTTCGGCGCGGTTCGCGACATTGGCAGCCGGTGGCCTGAGCCCGAGCGCGACCGTCCCGCCGTGGTGCTGTTCACCTCCGGCACGACCGCCAGGCCGAAAGGCGTCGTGCACTCGCTCAACACGCTGACCGCTGGTGCCGCCAACATGGCACGCATCACCGGAGCGACGCAGGACAGCGTGCTGTTCCTGGTGAGCCCGTTGACCAGCATCGCGGGGGTGATGCAGGTTCACCTCGCCGCTGACCAGCACGCCACGCTCGTGCTCGAGGACCGCTTCGACCCCGATGCCTCCCTCGACCGCGCCAATGCCGCGGGCGCGACGCTGCTCGGTGGTGCTCCGGTCATCGCGGAGCGGCTCCTGCGCGCCGCCGAGCACCGGGGGACGCGGCGCGTCACGCTGCGAACACTGGCACTCGGGGGTGCGATGCTGCCGCGACCGCTCCTCGAGACGGCGATCGATGTCTTCGGCATCGACATCGCGCGCGTGTACGGGTCGTCCGAGGCGCCGAACTTCAGCGGGAGCACACCAGATGACGACCGCGACCGCAGGCTGTCGGACGATGGCGCGCTCATGCCCGGAAGCGAGGTGCGCGTCGGATCAGCCGCACACCCGCAGGAGGGGCTGCTCCGCGGGCCGGGCGTGTTCCTCGGGTACGTCGATGCCGAGGACAATGCCGCCGCGTTCGATGCCGACTGGTACCGGACCGGGGACCTCGTCGACGTGCACGGAGGCCGGCTGACGGTGATCGGGCGGCTGAAGGAAGTCGTCAACCGCAACGGGCTGAAGATCTCGCTGAGCGAGGTCGACGCCGCGCTCGCCGGGCTTCCCGGCGCCATCGAACATGCGGCGTTCGCCATGCCTGATCCGGCGACGGGCGAGCGCCTCGTCGTCGCCGTGGTGCCGGAGGCGGGCGCGGCGGTCACCCTCGACGATGTCGTGTCGTACCTCGTGGGCAAGGGGACGGCCCGGCGCAAGCTCCCTGAGGAGGTGGTCGTCTGGGAGGGGGCGCTCCCGCGGACCGCCTCGGGCAAGGTCGTGCGGTCGCGGCTCGTGATGGACGCCCCGGCGAAGCGCTCGGACCGTGCGGCGCGGCTGCAATGACACCCGCGCCGCAGCGTCCTCGGGCGGCAGTCCGTCCGCGTCGGCGTTGAGGGCCGCCGCACGCTCCGCTGGCCTTCCGGTCGCCGTGACGGAGGCGGCGGGTAGATTCCGGGCGATGGTCCAGACGGCGAACGCGCGCATCAACGTCCTCGACCCGGAGTTCTACGTCGACCCGTGGGAGAGTTACCGCTGGCTCCGCGACGAAGCTCCCGTGTACTGGGACCCGGTCCAGCGCATCTGGGCCATCTCCCGCTACGACGACGTCATGGCCGTCGAACGTGACACGGCCCGGTACTCGTCGTACTCGGGGTCGCGCCCGCACATCGACCAGAGCGCCGACCGTTCCATGATCAACCTCGACGATCCGGCGCACCAGTCGCAACGCAGCCTCGTGTCGAAGCGCTTCACGCCTCGGGCCGTCCGGGACCACGAGGGCCATGTCCGCGAGGTCGTCAACACGATCCTCGACGAGGTCGAGCCGCTCGGGGAGTGCGATGCCGTCGAGGCCATCGCGTCGCGGTTGCCGGCGATGGTCATCGCCGACATCCTGGGCTACCCGCCGGAGCTGTGGCCCAAGGTGCGCTGGTGGTCGGAACGGACGATGCTGCTCGCCGGCCAGACCGACCCCGCCGGGCCACCGGCCGACGACCGGTTGCCGGCGCTCGCCGAGCCGGTGGGGCAGCCCATCGACGAAGTGGTCGCCGACTTCGCGGGCGTGACCATGCAGCTCATCGCCGCCCGGCGCGCCGACCCGCGCGATGACCTGATCTCGTTGTGGACGCACACCGACGGATGGGACGACGGCCACGTCCTGGAAGAAGTCATCCTGGTCCTCGACGGCGGTGCGGAGACGACGCGTACCGTCATCGGCGCAATGATCCACGACCTCGCCCTGGACCCCGCCCAGCGCAAGGTGCTCGTCGACCGGCCCGACGTGCTGGCGACGACGGGCGTGGAGGAGTTCATCAGATGGGTCTCGCCGATCCTCAACATGCGCCGGACGGCGACCGAGGACCACGACCTGCACGGGCAGCACATCCGCAAGGGCGACGAGCTGCTGCTCCTTTACGCGTCCGCCAACCGCGACCCGCGGGCGTTCACCGACCCCGAGCGCCTCGACGTCACGAGAGAGCACAACCGCCATGTCGCGTTCGGCTTCGGCACGCATTTCTGCCTGGGGGCGTCGTTGGCGCGGCTCGAGATCCGGGTCATGTTCGAGGAACTGCTGCGGCGGATACCCGAGTGGGAGCTCGTCGACCCCGCCGCGTCGAGGATCGTGCCGGCGACGTTCGCCCGGGCGTACGACCAGGTGCCGATCCGCTTCTGAGGCCGGGCCGGCCTCCCCAGGGCCCCGGTGCAGGCGAGGGACGCGATAGAGAAGCGGCGACGCGGAGCGAGACGGAGGGACTGACCGATGAGCGTGCCTGGAGTCGTGCTTGGTGACCGCCTCGGGCCCTTCCCGGGGCGGATCCCGCGCGAGCTGGTCCGGCAGTACGCAGCGGCGACGAGGGACCCGAACGGGCGTGCCGCTGCGGGCGAGGCGGTGCCACCCGTCGCCGTCGTCACCCAGATCTGGGAGGCGCAACAGGCCGGCTTCACGGCCGTCGTCCCCGACGAGGTGCGGGCCTCGATGACGGGCGGCGTGCACGGTGAGCACGACGTCGTCCTGCACCGGCCCATCGTGCCCGGCGAGGACCTCCGCACGTGGGTCCAGCCATGGGGTGCACGCAGGGGCGGCAAGCATGCGCTCCTGACGCTGCGGTACGCGACCTATGACACGGCCGACGCGCTCGTCGCCGAGCAGTGGTGGACGACGGTGCTGCTCAACGCCACGGGTGAACCCGTGGGCGAGGCCGCCCCGGACCACACCTTCCCGGAGGCCGCCCGAGCCCACCACGTCGGCGACTACCGGATCGACGCGGACGGCGACATGCCCCGCCGGTACGCCGAGGTCTCCTCAGATTGGTCACCCCACCACTTCGATTCGGCCGCGGCGCGCCAGAGCGGTGCCGACCGCCCGTTCCTCCACGGCCTGTGCACGATGGCGCTGTGCGCCCAGGGTGCGGTGTCGATCCTCGCCGGCGGCGACCCCGAGCGCGTCCGCCGGGTGGCGGTGCGCTTCGCGTCGCCCACCTTCATCGGTGACGAGCTCGAGGTGCACCTCTACCGCGCCAGCGACCGTGTCTACGCGTTCGAGGCCGATGCCGGCGGCGCTGCGGTCATCCGCAACGGCCTCTTCGAGCTGCGGGTGTCGTGACCGACGAGCCGCCCGCGAGCACCACACCGTGGCGGCGCGACCCGCGTGAGATCGAGGCGGGGCTCGGCGCGTGGGCGCGCTCGCGCTACGGCAACGGTGCCCGCCTGACCGACGTCCGCGCGCCCGACAGTGGCATGGCCAACGACACGGTCATGTTCCGCGTCGACAACGACGCGCTCGTTGCCCGCCTCGCCCCTGTCCCGACGTCGCCCTACCCGACGTTCCCCACGTACGACCTGGCGCTGCAGCAGCAGGTGATCGAGCTGGTGCGGGAGCGCACCGTCGTCCCTGTCCCTGAGGTCGTGCACGTCGAGCACACGGGCGCGTGGCTCGGCGTCCCGTTCATGGTCGTGCGCGCCGTGGAGGGCTTCGTGCCGTCGGACAACCCGCCGTACCTGCTCGACCCCAACGGCTGGTTCATGCGCGGGACACCCGCGGACTGGGCGCGCCTCGAGGAGTCGACCATCAACGTGCTCGTGCAGCTGCACCGCGTGCGCGACGGCGAGGAGCTTTCCTTCCTCCATCTCGACGCGCCCGGGCCCACCCACCTGGCACGGCAGCTCGCGTCGCACCGTGCGTTCTACGAGTGGGCCCGCGACGGCCACACCGTCCCGGTCCTCGAGCAGGCTTTCGACGTGCTCTCGGCGACGCTGCCCCGGAACGACCGGGCGGTGCTGAACTGGGGCGACTCGCGACCGGGCAACATCATCTACCGCGACTTCCGGCCGGTCGCCGTGCTCGACTGGGAGATGGCCGCCGTGGGGCCCCCCGAGGCGGACGTCGGCTGGCTGACCTTCTTCCAGCGGTTCTGGGCCGACATGGCCGCGGGGTACGGCCTGCCTCCCGTGCCCGCCATGTTCGGGCGGGTGGAGACGGCGGCGACCTACGAGCGCCTGTCGGGCGATCGCCTCGAGGACCTGGCCTGGTACGAGGCGCTGGCCGGGCTCCGCCTCGGCATCATCGCCGCCCGCATGAGCCTGCGCAGCATCGCCTTCGGGCTTCAGGAGCGGCCGGCTGACCCGGACGACCTCGTCATGCACCGCCGCCTGCTCCAGCGGCTGCTCGCCGATCTCTGAGGCCCGTAGCATGCCGTCGACACCGGAGGTGACACCGACGTGCTGACCCCGTTCGACGATTACCCGATCCACCCGTCGGCCGACCCGATTGCGCACCCGGCGACCGGCGATCCCAACCACTACGACCGGTACTGGTTCAACGGGCACCACAAGGACGGCGCCTTCTACTTCGGTGCCGCCATGGGGCACTACCCGGTCCGCGGCGTGGTCGACGGCGCCTTCAGCATCGTCGTCGACGGCGTCGAGCATTCGGTCTTCGCGTCGGGAGCGATGCCGCTCGACCGCACGACCGCGATCGGGCCGCTCCGCATCGAGGTCCTCGAGCCCATGCGCACGATCCGCTACGTCGTGGAGCCCAACGCGCACGGGATCGCGTGCGACCTCGTCTTCCGGGCGACCACCGTCGCGGTCGAGGAACCGCGCCAACGGCGCGTGTCGGCTGAGGGGATCTTGATCATGGACCACACGCGCCTCACCCAGTGGGGCACGTGGGAGGGCGCGGTCTCGGTGGACGGCAACGAGCTGCGGATCGACCCCTCCGACGTCCCGGGGACCCGCGACCGGTCATGGGGGGTCCGCGGTGTGGGCCAGGCCGTGGAGACCAACCGTCCGCGGCGGTCGCCTCAGGCGTTCTGGCTGTGGGCACCGTTGCATTTCGGCGACCGGTTCACGCACCTCGCGCTGCATGAGGAGTCGGACGGCACCCGCTGGCTCGAGACGGCCCTCGTGCTCGACCCGCTCCCCGAGGGGGCCGCACCGTGGAGTACCGCCGGCGTGCGCGAGTGCGACGACATCCGCTACGAGCTCGAGTGGGAGCCGGGCCGGCGCGAGATGAAGCGGGCACGGCTGTCGTTCGCGGACCCCGTGGAGGGGGATGTGGAGATCGAGCTCGAGAAGGTGTTCACGTTCCGGATGCGCGGCATCGGCTACAGCCACCCCTACTGGGCGCACGGGACGAGCCACGGCGAGCTCGAGACCGGCCGTGAGTCGATCAAGCTCGAGGACTTCGACCCGCTCGACTGGTCGTCGCTGCATATCCAGAACCTGGTCCGGGCCCGCATGGGCGGCCGCAGCGGGATCGGGGTCCTCGAGCAGGTGCACTTCGGGCCGCACACGCCGACGGGGCTCACCGGCCTCCGCGACGGCTACGGGTCATGAGGTGCGGCTGGCTCAGTCCATCGTGAACACGCGGACCTCGTCGAAGTCGAGCCCGAGCGCGACCATCGCCTTGTCACTGCTGAAGCCCATCAGCTTGAGCACGATCTCCACGGCTTGCACCGCGCTCAACTGTGCGTTCACCTCCGCCTTGACCGCGTCGGTGATGTCACCGGGCGAGGTGAGGTAGGCGTCAGCGAGCGCCAGTGCCACCTGCTGCGATGGGGTGAGGTCACTGTCACGGTAGTGGTCGACGGCGCTGAGCATCGCCTCGTCAGCACCCCGCTGCAGCGCAACTGCGCTGCGGGCGCTCATTCAGAAGTAGCAGTTCTGGTAGCGGGCGTTGCGAATGCGCACGAGCTCGGTGGTGACCGGGTCGACCGACTTCATGCGGTACGCGGCGCGACGCAACCGGTTGCGCGCCGCCGTGATGGCGGGTGCCCAGCCTGACGTGTCCGGCAACCCGAGCTCGTTCACGCCGTCACTCGGCAGCGGGATCCTCGGCGTCATGGTCATTGTGGTACCTCCGGGCCCGAGGGCGCCGTGCTCGCCGCGCCGTGGGCGTCGACATCAGGAGCCGTCTCGATACCGAGCGTGAGGCAGGCACGCTGGAACGTCTCGAGTGCGGACACGGCCTGCACGAACGAGTAGCAGCCCTCGGCGCCGAGGTGCGCCGTGACGTCGGCGACGAGCGAGGGCGTGACCCCGTTGGCGTCCATGACGAACTGCTCAGTGAACGCGAGGCAGGCCCGCTCGCGCGCAGAGAACTGCGGCGATGTCGGCCAGGCGGGCAGTTCCGCCACCTTCCCCTCAGTCAGGCCTGCCCGGCGAGCCCGGTCGCTCCGCCGCTCGCGCTCGGCGGTGTACCCGAGCAGTGCCGCCGTCCTGAGCCGGGCCAGTTCGAGGAGGACCGGGTCGCACTCCGCCCACGCAGCCGCGACGAGCCCCGAGAGCGCGGCGAACGGCTCCGGGCACAGGGCGGCGAGCCGGTCCCAGTCCGTCGTGCCCGCCGGCGCGTCAGCGAGCCACGTCATCGTGGGGGACCGTCAGGCATGGTGCCGCACAGCCTACGGAACGCGGCGTCGGGCCGTGGGCGGCGCGGACCGCTGCTCGGCTGCCCGCCGGGCAGGCGGGCGAGAGCGCCCCCGCCGGGGGTTCTCTCGCACTGGGTCACACCGGCGGGGGGTTACCGGCCCGTGAAGTGCGGCGCCCGCCGCTCGGCATAGGCGGCGAAGGCCTCGCGCATGTCGACGGTGTTGACGTTCACGTTCTGGGCCAGGGCCTCGGCCTCCAGCGCCTGCGCGAGCGACGAGCCAGACGCGTTGTCGAGCTCCCGCTTGCTCATCGACAGGGCGATCGGCGGCCCGGCCGCGACGGTCGCGGCGACGGCGTCGACAGCAGCGTCGAGTTCCGCGGCGGGCACCACCGCGTTGACGAGCCCAAGGGCGTGCGCCTCTTCGCCGCTGATCATCGCCGCCGTGAACGCCAGCTCCTTCGCCTTGTGCACGCCGATGCGCTGGCGGAGCAGCCACGACGTGCCGAAGTCGAGGCTGAGGCCGCGCTTGGCGAAGATGGCGGAGAACCTCGCCCGGTCGGAGCACCAGGTCATGTCCGCGGCGAGCGCCAGGCCGAGCCCAGCGCCGACGCACACGCCGTCCACCTTCGAGATCACGGGGACGGGGCAGTTGTGGATGGCGAGCACCACGTCACCGAGGGCCCGCATGCTGTCGAGGTGGGTGTGCCGCCGGCCGCCGCCCTCATCGAGGGTGCGGCCGCCTCCGCTCAGGTCGGCGCCCGCGCAGAAGTCACCGCCGGCACCGGTGAGGACCACGACGCGCGTCCCCGAGTACGCCGCATCCAGGAACGCCGCGCCGAGCGCGATCCACATGTCACCGGTACACGCGTTCTTCGCGGCTGGGCGGTCGATCGTCACCGTGGTGATGTCGTCACGACGCTCCACACGCACGAACGGGAACGACCTCGGGCTGGCAGCAGCAGTCAATGCGACCCCTCTCGTCCGGGCCGCGACCCTATCGGACACCGTCTGGGGTCGTGCCGCCGCCGCCCCGCCGGTCCGCGGGCCCACGGCGGTGTCGTGGGCGTTCGCGCCGCAGGGCTCCTTTATGCTGCGCCCATGACCGCCGCCGCTGTTGACGACCTCGGCTCGATCTTCGCCGACCCCGTGGCCTATGCCGACCCGGCGGGGTGGCACGCGGCCGCAAGGCGCATCAGGGAGGAGTCGCCGGTCCTCCGTGTGGCGGTCGAGCGGTTCCCCGAGTTCTGGGCGATCACGAAGCACGCGGATGTGATGGAGGTTGAGCGCAACTCCGAGATCTTCACCAACGCGCCGGTCCCGACGCTGACCCCCAGGGCGCAGACGTCGGCGGCGGCCGAGGCAGCGGTCAAGACGCTGATCCAGATGGACGGTGCGGAGCACAAGTCCCACCGGGACATCGTGAACGAGTGGTTCAAGCCCGGGAACGTGAAGAAGATGCAGGACCGGGTGGACGAGCTGGCCCGGTACTACGTCGACCGCATGGTCGAGATGGGCGGCCAGTGCGACTTCGTCAACGACGTCGCCCTCCACTTCCCGCTCCAGATCATCCTGTCGATCCTGGGCCTCCCCGAAGCCGACTACCCGCGGATGCTCAAGCTGACGCAGGAGCTGTTCGGCGCTGAGGACCCGGATATCGCCCGGATGGGCGACGACCAGTCGATCATCGCCGTGCTGCTCGACTTCGTGAGCTACTTCGCCGCGCTCGCCCAGGACCGCCAGGCCCACCCCACGGCTGACCTGGCGTCGGTCATCGCCAACGCCCGCATGGACGGCGCGCCGCTCGCCGACATGGAGATGCTCGGGCACTTCCTGATCATCGCCACTGCCGGGCACGACACCACGTCGAACGCCATCAGCGGTGGCCTCGTCGCCCTCGTCGAGCACCGCGACCAGCTCGAGTTGCTGGCCGCGGAGCCGGACCTGGTCAACCAGGCCGCCGACGAGCTGATCCGGTACGTGACGCCGGTGAAGCACTTTGTGCGCACGTGCCAAGCGCCCTTCACGCTGCGCGATGTGACGTTCGAACCCGGAGACCTCGTGCTCTTGTCGTACGCCTCGGCCAACCGCGACGAGGAGGTCTTCCCGGACCCGTTCCGGCTCGATCTCCGACGGGAGAACGCGGGGAGCCATCTCGCGTTCGGGTTCGGCCGGCACTTCTGCCTTGGGGCGCACCTGGCCCGGATGGAGGTGCGCGCCATCTTCAAGGAGCTCGTGGCCCGCCTTGACGACATCCAGTTCGCCAGTGAGCCGACGTGGATCCGCTCCTACTTCGTCCAGGGCCCAAAGAGCGTCCCGATCACCTACCGCGTGCGATGAGGCGCGCGCCAGCGGGGTTGTAGACGCGGGGGACGGGCATGGCACGAGCGATCGACGGCCTCGTCAACGTCGACTTTGCGGACCGCGAGATGCCGGAGTGGATGGTCCGCGTCAAAGAGGACTACTTCAAGGGCGGCGACTCGTTCTTCAAGAGCCCTGAGCTCGGCGAGCTCCTCGAACGCATGGACGCCAACGGTGTCGAGCGCGCCATCTTGATGTCGAATGTCGCTGTGCCCGACGGGCGCGGTGTCAGGTTCGCCGATGCCCGCCCGGACCGCTTCGCCCTCGCCGTCAGCGGCCACGCCCTGCTCCGCCCCATGAAGGCGCTCAAGGCGCTCGAATCCTTCGTCGCCGATCATCCCGTGGCCTACGCCTGCGTCGCACCGAGCTTCTGGGGCGACGGGATGTACGCCCCGAGCGACGCCGTTTACTACCCGCTCTACACGAAGTGCTGCGAGCTCGACCTGCCGCTCTGCATGAACGCGGGGATCCCCGGCCCGCCATTGCCGGCTGAGCCGCAGAACCCGATCCACTTCGACCGCGTGTGCATCCGGTTCCCAGAGCTGCGGCTCTGCATGATCCACGGAGCAGACCCGTGGTGGGAGACCGCCATCCGGCTGATGATCAAGTACCACAACTTGCGCCTCATGACATCGGCGTGGTCGCCCAAGTACCTGCCGGAATCCCTCCTGCACTACATGTCCACGCGCGGGAAGGACCGGGTCATGTTCGCCACCGACTACCCGGTGCTCTCGTTCGAGCGCTGCCTCGGCGAGGCCGCCGCGCTCGACCTCACCGAGGAGGTGCGACAGGCCTGGCTGTACGACAACGCCAACGCCTTCTTCTTCGGTGGCGCTGGCTAGGCCTCGGGCGCCGGGCGACCAAATGGTGCGGCAGTGCCGGTGATCACGGCGTCGTGGTCCATCGGACGATGACCTCGGGGGTCGCAACTGCGACCGTTCCGTAGAGCGGTCAGCGCCCCTTGAACGCCTCGACGAGCAGCGCGGCATCCTCGTCCCCAACGCCGCTCAGCTCGAACTCGAGGGTGACCGAGCTGAACAGGTTGACGTCCTGGCGCGTGCGTTTGGACGGGTCCATGACGCCGTTGATGCGCGCGTTGACGTCGGCGAGCGCAACCCCGCGTTCGCGCGCGAGGACGTCGATGAGCTCGACGCCGCAGGCAGCCACGCCGGCAAGGAACAGTTCGCCGGGGGTCGGCGCCTCTCCCGGGCACCCGTTCTGGGCAGGCCCGTCGACGACGAGGTGCTGGTCGCGACAGCTGACCAGTACCCGCCCGAACGTGCGCGTCGTCGTGGCCCGCACGTCGTACTCGCGGGTCTCCGGCATGCCGGCCACTACCAGAGCTCGTCCTGGTACCGGTCGGTCCCAGGGATGGTGGGGATGAACGGCGCGACGAGCTCGACACGGCCGAGGCCGCCCGCGTCGACGGCGTCGCCCAGCCCGGCGAACACGGCCCCCCACGCGTCGGCCGGGTCGGCGTCGAGGAAGTAGCAGCGCACGAGCTCCTCGACTTTGCCGGTCAGGGCGGGCATGCCGTTGGGGAAGTCGGTCTGGGCGAAATCGAGGACCTGCCCGACAGGCCCGGCGCCTGCGGCGATGTCCCCGTCGAGTTTCTCGCGGCACCAGGCCGCAAGGTCGGCGACCGAAGTCCCGGCGCGAGGCCGGGCCCAGACCGCGACCATGCCGGCCCACGGGTGGTCGAGGGCGATCTCGGGGGGGACGGGCGACGCTCCCCGGCCGGTCCAGCCGAGGTACTCGTACACCCCGGTGGAGACGTGGTCGCGGTCGCTGTTCATCCGCCCGGCGGCAGCCAGCGCCGGGCTCAACCCGAAGCTGTAGTCGAACACCTCGCCGACGCGGCCCTGTTCGAACCAGAAGAGCGACACGTACGAGCCCTTGTCCACCGGCGTGGCGACCGCGCTCGGGTCGGGGTAGCGCAGCGCCTTGAGCCGCCTCGGGGCCACGAACCGGCGGTAGGCAAAGCACCCCGGTGCGGCCGTGACGGCGGCGTACGCGTGGTCGTGCTCGTACCAGCGGTTGTACTCGGCGACCGTCTCGCGGTGCGGCTCGACGAAGGTGATCATGCTGTGACCGAGATCGATGTGGGCCATGCCCCCTCCCCTCAGACCCGCTTCACGAAGCCACCGTCGACGATCACCGTCTGGCCCGTGAAGAAGGACGCGCCATCAGAGCACACCAGCAGCACCATCGCGACGAGGTCGTCCACTTGGCCGAACCGCTTGACCAGCTGCCCGCTCAGCATCATCTGCTTGTTGGCGTCACTGAGCCGGGTGAGGACGGCGTCGGACGCCACCATGCCGGGGGCGATCCCGACGACGCGGATGTTGTCCGGCGCGAACTCCTGGGCGAGCGAGAGCGTGAGCCCGTTGAGCGCCAGCTTCGAGATGCTGTAGGCGCCGACGCCGAGGTACGCCGAGTTCGACGACTGGTTGAGGATGACCCCGCCGCCGCGGGCGGCGATGTGCTCGCGGCAGTACCGGGCGCACAGCGCCGCTCCGAAGAGGTTGACGTCGAAGAGCCGTCGCCAGTCCTCGAGCGGCAGGGTACTGGTGAGGTTGTACTGGCCCATATGGAGCCCGGCGTTGTTGACGAGGATGTCCACGCCACCGAACTGCTGCACGACGGCGCCGACCATGGCTGCGACCGACTGCTCGTCGGCGACGTCGACGGTGACGGCGAGCGACCCGTCGATGCGCTTGGCGGCCACCTCTGCCGCCGCGCCGTCGATGTCGGCGATCGTCACGGACGCGCCCTCACCGGCGAAGGCCTCCGCGTAGCGCAGCCCGATGCCGTTGCCCGCGCCGGTCACGATGACCGACTTCCCCGCGAACCGGCCGGTGGCCACGCCAGGACCGTAGCCGCGGCGCGGCCGGCGTTCGTTCGGGCACCGACCTCGGCCGTCACCCCGTTCTCGCCGTCACCCGTTCTCGGCTGTCACCCGTGCTCGGGCGGCCAGCCGGGCAGCAGGTGGTGGCGCTTGCACACCGCCTGGGCGTGCACCATGCCGCCCAGGAAGGCGTCGGCGGCCGGGTCGTCCGCCAGCCAGCCGATCACCGCGCCGGCGACCTCGGGCGGGTCGCCCCGGAAGTGCTCGGTGAACTCGCTCGCCCGGTTGAGCGCCTTGCGGCGCTCGGTGACCGTGTAGCCCGGCTCCATGGTGAACGCACGGATCCCCGCAGCGCGGAACTCGACATCGAGGATCACCGCGACCTGGTGGAAGGCCGCCTTCGCCGCGCAGTGCACGAGGCTCCATCCCCCTTCGCCCGCGGGACCGGGTGGCGGCACGAGCGCGGAGCCGGAGCCCAGGTTGATGACGGTGCCCGCGCCCCGCTCCAGCATGCCGGGGAGGGCGAGCTGGGTCAGGTGGACCTGGTTGACGTAGTCGGCCTCGACGACCTTCAGCGCCTGCGCGCTGTCGATGTCCATGAACTTGGCGTCGGTCCCGGGCCCGGAGTACGGCGCGTTGTTGACGAGGACGTCGACACGCCCCCATTCCGCCATTACCGCGTCGAACCCTGCCGTGACGGACTCCCGGTCCATGATGTCCATAGCGATCGGGAGGCAGTCGCGACCGAGGGCGCGGACCTCGTCCGCCGTGCGGTCCAGGCTCCCCGGGATGACGACGTCGCCCTCGCGCGCGTCGCCCTCGTGCCGGGTGCGCCCGGTGATCGCCACGTCGTACCCCCGCGCCGCCAGGTCGAGCGCACCGCAGCGCCCGATCCCGCGCGTCGCTCCCGTCACCAACGCCACCTTGGCCATCGCTGCTCCGTTCCCGAGAGGCGGGCGCCACGGTAACGCAGGCGCTACCGCGTCAGCGCCGGCTCCCTCCCGGCCTCGGTCCCGGCCGTGGGTGCGGGCGCGGCTGTGCGCTCGACGCGCAGCTCGGGCAGCACCCGGCGGAGCCACCCCGGGAGCCACCAGTTCGCCTCGCCGAGCAGCTCCATCGTGGCGGGGACCAGCACCATCCGGACCACCGTGGCGTCGATCAGGATGGCGACGCCGAGCCCCAGGCCGAACAGCTTGGCGACCGCGTCGGACTGGAACAGGAAGGTGAAGAACACCGTCACCATGATGGCGGCGGCCGCCGTGATGACCCGTGCCGTCGCGGCGAGCCCGTCGGCGACGGCAAGCCCGTTGTCGCCGGTGCGGTCGTGCTCCTCCTTCACCCGTGAGAGGAGGAAGACCTCGTAGTCCATCGACAGGCCGAAGAGGATGGCGAACAGCATCATCGGGCTGAACGAGGCGATGGGCTGCTTGGCGACGCCGATGGCGGACGCCCCCCAACCCCATTCGAAGACGGCGACGAGGACACCGAACGCGGCCGCAATGCTGAGCAGGTTCATGACCGCGGCCTTCAGCGGCACGAGCACCGAGCGGAACACGGCCATGAGGAGCAGGAAGCTCAGCGCGATGACCGCACCGAAGAACAGCGGCAGTCGGGACGCCATCTTCTTGGTGACGTCGATGTTGAAGGAGGCGTTCCCGGTCGTCTTGGCCACGACACCGGTGCCGGCCACGATCGGTTTGATCACGTCCTTGCGGATGTGGCGCACCCACGTCCCGGTGGCGGCGTCCTGGGGAGCCGTCTTCGGGGTCACGGTGATCACCGCCGCCGTCGGCGCCGACGCGTTGTTGGGTTGGACGGGTGACGTCGCCGCCGCTCCAGGGTCGGCGCGCAGGGCGGCGTCGAGCCTCTGCGCCACCGAGAGATCGGCGGGCGTGGGGAGGTTGACCGCGACGACCAGCGGCCCGTTGTAGCCCTTGCCGAAGCCCTTGGCCAGCTCGTCGTAAGCGGTGCGGGTGGTCGTGCCCTTGGGGTCGTTGCCCGCGTCGGGGAACCCGAGCTTGAGCCGCGTCACCGGGAAGGCGAGGACGAGCAGCAGCGCCAGCGCCCCGACCGCGTAGGGCCACGGCCGGCGCTGGATCCTGCGGCTCCATCGGAACCAGAACCCCAGGCGGGCGTCTGCAGTGGTCGTCGACGCGTGGAGCCGCGGCACGTGGAACTTGTCGATGTTGCGGCCGGTGAAGCCGAGCATGGCGGGGAGCAACGTGACGGAGGCCGCCATGGCGATCAGCACGGCGAAGGCGGCGCCGACGGCGAGGCCGTTGACGAACGACAGGCCCATCAAGAACATGCCCATCAGCGCGATCACAACGGTGCACCCGGCGAACAGCACGGCCCTGCCCGACGTCGCCGTCGCCGTGGCAATGGCGTCCTCGGGGCCGAGGCCGTCGCTCAGACCCTGGCGGTAGCGGGTCACGATGAACAGGGCGTAGTCGATCCCGACGCCGATCCCGATCATCGCCGTGATCAGGTTGGTGAACACGGCGATCTCCATCACGTTGGCGAGGAGCGCGATGAGCGCCAATCCGATGACGATGCTGAAGATGGCGATGAACAGAGGCATCACCATGGCGAGCAGCGACCCGAACGCGATCAGCAGGATGATGACGCCGGCGAGCAGGCCGACGGCCTCGGAGCCCCCAGGAGGCGTGCGCGACGTGAAGAGGAACCCGCCGAACGCGACGCGCAGGTCGCCGGCGGGCTGGGCGGCGGCGCGCACGGCGGACTCGATGGCCGGCCCCGCGCTCTTCGGGAGGTCGTTGGAGATGATGTCGAGGTGGACTTCGGCGAAGGCCACATGGCGGTCCGCCGACACCTGCCGCGTCCCCTGGGGCGCGAACGGGCTCACGATGCCGCTGATGTGCGGGTTGGCCCGTTGGGCGGCGGCGATGCCCGCCTCGATGCGGCCGCGAACGGCGTCGATCCCGCCCGGGCCGGGCGCCGAGAACACGATGTCGGCGGTGTCCCCCGAGCGGGCGGGGAACTTGGCCTTGAGGAGGTCCACCGCCTGTTGGGACTCGGTGCCCGGGAGCGTGAACTTGGTCGCGTCCTTGCCGCCGGCAGCCTTCGACAGGAAGCCGGTCAGCACGAGGGCGGCCACCCATCCGACGACCACGAGGCGCCGGCGGCGGTAGCAGAAGCGGGCGAGGCGTTCCAACATGGCGGGTCTCCAGGATCACGGGGTCGGCGCTGGCGCGCCGACGGCGGACCGCGGGCACGGCACCCGGCGGGCGGGCCGGGTACGGGGGGCCCCGGCTCGGTCACCAGCATGACATGGCCCGCCGCTCGCCCGGGCCCTCCTTACGAGGGACCGGGGCTCGTCCCCCGGGGTGAGTCGGCGCGCGGCGTGCACGAGGGTCAGACGGCGCGTGTGCACCGGGTTCATCGGTCCGCCCGGCATGCCGGCGCGCTAGAGAGGGGGCGTGCGCGTCGACCGCGGTCGGGGCGAGCTCACGTGAGGGAGGAGTGGGATGAGCCTGAGCGAGATGTTCCACGTCGGGATCGTGGTCGCCGACCTCGACGCCGCGCGCGCCCGGTTGTCGGAGCTGCTCGGCCTGACGTGGGGGCCGGTGGTCGAAACGGCGGCACTCGAGGTGCGCGATGCCGAGGGCCGCGACCTCGTGCTCCCCAACCGGATCAGTTACTCGACGGTCCCCCCGTACGTCGAGCTCGTGCAGGAGCAGCCGGGGACGACGTGGGTGTGCAACCCCTACTCCAACCTGCACCACATCGGCTTCTTCTCGACGGCGGTGGCCGCCGACTCAGACGGCCTGGCGCGTGCGATGTGCCCGCTCGAGATCGCCGGGCGGGCGGGGGCCACGTCGCCGGCGGGGTTCGCCTACCACGTCGACCCGCTGGGCGTGCGCATCGAGTTCGTCGACGTCGCGTCGCGGCCGGCGATCGTGGACTGGTTGTGCAGACCGGGACCGGTCCCGGGCGCGTGATCAGCCGATGGCGATGGGGTTGACCGGGCTGCCCGCGGCACCGACGACGGGCAGCGGCGCCACGACGAACAGGCACTCGTAGCATTCGTCGTCCGCCATTTCCTTCAACATCAGGTGCTCGACCAGGTGGATGCCGCGCTTGACGAGCAGTTCGACGTGGCCGGCGAGGAACCCGTGCGCCTCCGTCCCGAGCGCCTCGACGGCGCTGTTGTCGGCGCCGACCGCGGTGATGTCGTGGTCGTCCATGAACCGGGCGGCATCGGTGCCGAGCCCCGGTTGCGCATAGTCCGCCATCGCGAAGTCCGCCGGGCCGTGGACGTCCTGCGCGAGGAACCAGTCGATCCACCCGGTACGGACGAGGAGGATGTCGCGGTCGCGCACCTCCACTCCTTGCCGGCGGGCGCACTCCTCGAGGTCGGCGGCCCCGATCACCGTCGCACCCTCGAGGCGTTGGTCGGCCCCGTAGAAGCGGACCATGTCGAGCATGATGGCGCGCCCGACGATCCATCCCACCTTCTCGATGCCGAGCTTCGTCGCGCCGTGCTGGGCGCCCACGGCCTCGGCGGGGATGCCGTTGTACATCTTCCGCTCCGAGAACACGTGGCTCAACGCGTCCATGTGCGTCTCGTTGTGCGACGCCATGATGAGCACGTCTTCGTTCGCGCCCAGGTGGTCGGGCGCACCGTAGGCGACGAACTGGCCTCCGTCGCTCTGGTGCGCGAGCGGCAGGCGGGTGGGGGCGCCGCGGTAATCGAAATACGGGATGCCGCCGCGTTGGATGGGGAGGGCGAGGCTGTACACCTTCCCGGTCGTGGGCACGCGCGCCGCCTGCAGCACCACCTCGGGCGTGAGCAGGTTGAGCATCCCCCGCTCGTCATCGGGGCCGAACCGGCCCCAGTTCGTCCCGGTGTGCGTGCTCGTTGCCGACATCACGGCCCCCCTTTCTGCTCCGCTCGCCGCTCCACGTGGTGGGCGAGCAGGTCGGGCGACGCCTCGACGGGCCGAAGCATGGCACGCGACGCGTGAGGCCGCGTGACGCCAACCGCGGTGGGTCAGGGAACCTGACCGAGCACTGGTCCGGCGAAGGCGGCGATGGCAGCGAAGACGGCGTGGCTTTCGCGCGTGTCGGGCTGGAGGAGCGGCCAGACATGCTGCATCCCGGCGGCGACGTGCAGGGTCACCGTGACGCCGGAGAGGGCGAGCCGCGACGCGAACGACAACGAGTCCGCCAGCAGCGTTTCCTCGGTCCCCGCGAACAGCATGGTCGGCGGGAACCCCTCGACGTCGGCGAACAGGGGCGACGCCAGCGGGTCGCGCGCCGGGTGGCCCTGCAGGTACGTCTCGGCAGCCTCCGCGGACGACGCCGGAGGGAACAGCAGGTCCCGCGTGGCGTGGGTGGCGTGCGTGGCGCCGGTCAGCGCCACGTCGAGCCACGGCGACAAGAGCACGAGCGCATCGGGCGGTGAGACGCCGTTCCGCAGCGCGGCGACCGCCAAGGACGCGGCGAGGCCGCCACCAGCGGAGTCGCCGGCGACGACGATCGGCCGGTCCCCTGCGGCGCGTAGGGCGGCGTACACGGCGGCGGCGTCGTGGACGGCCGCCGGGAAGGGGTGCTCGGGCGCCAGCCGGTAGTCGACGAGTGTGGCGCGTGCGCCGATGGCCGCCATGAGCCGCGACGCGAGCGGGGCCCACCCCGCGGGCTGCCCCATGCGGTACCCGCCGCCGTGCAGGTACACCAGCTCGCAGCGCCAATCGGGCGGCGTGAGCACGATGCAGGGCACACCGCCGACGGCCATGTGCGTGGACGCCACGCCAGGCGGAGCGGCCGCTGCCGTCGCGCCCACGCCGGCGCGCCGTGCCTGCAGTGCCTCCGTCGCGTCCCGGCCGCCGCGCTCCGGCGGCAGGTCCCACCCGGCGGGGCTCACCGTCGACCCGCGTGTTCGCGAGCCGGGCGGCGGTCGCGCGCCGCACGGGCGAGCAGGTCGGGCGGCGGGTTGCCGCGGGTCCGCTTGGACACGACCAGTGCCGTGCCGAGGACCTCCTCGCCGTAGGAGAGCACGTCCACGCCGCTCGTGCCGGGGGAGAGCCCGACGACGTTGATGGCCAGCGCGACCTGCGCAGCAGCGTTGAAGACCGGTGCCGAGATGGAGCTCACCGTGTAGGACGCCTCCTCGTCGATGTCGATCAGGTGGGCGCTGCGGCCGGCGGTGCGCCTGACGAGCTCGTCGAGCTGCCCGCGCACGCGCGGCCGGTCGGCGACTTGCTCGAGTGCGGTCCCGAGCTCCCGACGAGCGGCACCCTCGAGCGCGACGGAGAAGCCGCGGGCGCGCACGACGTCGAGCTCGGCACGGTCGAGCGCGACCTCCTCGGCGGTCGCCGGGCCGGAACGCTCGAGCCAGGCCTCCACGGCCTCGTCGTCCGCCCAGGCGTAGAAGATCGAGCCCATCGGTGCGCGGATCGGCGTGCGCATGCCGACATGGGTCGGGGTCCCGAGCGGCCGGTGACCACCGCTGCGCGCCACGAACACCACGTCGTCGCCGGCGAGCGCCGTGACCGCCACGTCGAGGTCGAGGCGCTCGCTGAGCGCTTTGGCTTCCTCGCGCGCGACGTCGATGGCGGGGTGGTGCTCGAGGGCCGCGGTCCCGACGGCGACCAGCGTCGGGCCGAGCGTGTAGGTGAGGTGGCGCGGGTGGCGCGACAGGTACGCCCGCTCGGTCAGCACGCTGAGCACGGCGTGCAGCGACGCCACGTTGATCCCGAGCCGGTCGACGAGGTCCGACAGGGTGAACGCCTCGTTCGGGTGGGCGGCGAGGAAGTTGATCACCTCGACGGCGCGGGCGGCGGACAACGCGGGGCGGGCCATGCGCTCCTTGACCGGGCAGAGGGACGGTCGGTAGTGTCCGATCGACATTACAACGATGCTTTCGACATTGCAATGAAAGGCGGACCGTGAAGCTCGACCTGCTCTACGAGATCCAGCCCAAGGTCGGCCCGTACGACAAGCCGTTCCCGTACGGGCAGCGCGAGGCCGAGCAGCTCGCCTACCGGGAGGCCGTGGCCGAGATCCAGTTCGCCGACCGGTTCGGCTTCCAGACGGCGTGGTGCGTCGAGCACCACTTCCGGCTCGGCCGCTCGGCGTGCCCGACGCCCGAGGCGGTCCTCGGCGGACTCGCCCTCACGACCGAGCACATCCGTCTCGGGTTCGGCGTCGTGCTGATGCCCTTCGGGTTCGTGAACCCGGCGCGCGTCGCCGAGAAGGTCGCGGTCGTCGACATCCTCTCCAACGGCCGTGTTGAGTGGGGCACCGGCCGCTCGACCCCGATGGAGCAGCTGGCGTTCGGTGTCCCTACCGACGACCGGTCGCGGGAGCAGTGGCGCGAGGCCGTCGAGATCGTCGTGAAGATGTGGGAGTCCGAGCGGTTCTCATGGGACAGCCCCAACTACTCGATCCCCGAGCGCGTCCAGCTGCCCAAGCCCGTGCAGGACCCGCACCCGCCGCCGTGGCTGGCGGCGGCTGGTGAAGCGAGCGCGGCCAACGCCGGCCGCCACGGCCTCGGGTTGCTGTCGTTCGCGCTGCTGCAGCCCGTCGAGAGCATGGCCAAGCACATCGCCGTCTACCGCGAGGCGCAGGCAGAGTGCGCCACTCCGTTGACCCGCGTGAAGAACGACCGTGTCGGCGCCTACACGCTCGTGCACTGCACCGACGACCTCGACGAGGCGGCCAACTACCAGCTGTGGGAGTCGGTGGGGTGGTGGTACCGGCACCTCGCGGAGTTCACGCTCGAGTGGGAGCTCCCCAACCTCAGCAAGGAAGAGCAGCTCGCGGTGTTCCCGCTGCTCGAGAAGGTGATCGAGGGGCAGGTGCCCGTCCAGCACTACCAGGACGAGGACATGATCATCATCGGGACACCGGAGATGTGCCTCGAGAAGATCCTGCGCTACGAAGAGGCCGGCGTCGACCACCTGCTCTGCTACGTCCAGTTCGGCATGCTGCCCCACGAGAAGGTCATGCGCAACATCGAGCTGCTCGGCACCAAGGTCATCCCGGCGCTGGAGGCGAGGGGGCACCGCGTCGGCCGCACCATCGTGAGCTAGGGCGTGGACCTCATCTCGACGCTGCGCTATGAGGCCAAACGCCGGGCCGAGGAGGAGGCAGCGGCGGCGCGGGCGGCGGAGGCAACGGCCCGCCTGCTCGAGGGCAGGATCGCCCTCGTCACCGGCGCTGGCCACGGCATCGGTCGAGGCCACGCCCTCGAGCTCGCCAAGCACGGCGCGACTGTCATCGTCAACGACCTCGGCACGTCGGTGCGCGGTGAGGGGTCCGGCCGCGACGCCGAAGAGGTCGTGGAGATCATCGAAAAGCGCGGCGGGTCTGCAGTGCCCGACTTCGGTGACGTCGGCGACGAGGAACAGGCGCGCGCCATGGTGGAGCGTGCCCACGCCGACTTCGGCCGCCTCGACATCCTGGTCAACAACGCCGGGATCGTCCGCGACCGGGCGATCTGGAACATGCCGGCTGACGACTACGACCTCGTGATGCGCGTCCACGTGCGGGGCACGTGGCTGACGTGCCGGGCGGCGGCGCAGCGGTGGCGTGAGGCGGCGAAGTCGTCGGCGAACGGCAAGGTCTACGGCCGCATCATCAATACGACGTCGGGTGCCGGGTTGTGGGGCAACTTCGGGCAGACCAATTACGCGACGGCGAAGGCGGCCATCGTCGGGCTGACGCTGACGCTCAACCTGGAGTTGGCCACCATCGGGGTCACGGCGAACGTGATCGGGCCCGCCGGCGTGACGCGCCTGTCCGCGACCGTCCCGGGCATGCCCGAACCCGTTGAGGCCGACCAGCGGCCTGAGGACGAGTTCGACCCCATGGACCCGTCGCTGTGCTGCCCCATCGTCGCCTGGCTGGCCAGCCCGGAGGCGGCGCACGTCAGTGGCCAGGTCGTGCGCGTCCGCAGCGGCGACATCATCCTCATGGGCGGCTGGACGGAGGACGCCGTCGTCCCGTCGGGCGGCAAGCGCTGGGATGCTGCGTCGCTCGGCACCGTGTTCGCGACCGACGTCTTCCGTACGCGCGCCACGGGGCTCCGGATGGGGACCTGACGCGTCATGATTGAGCCGCCGGTCCGACCCCGAGGAGGGACGACATGCTGAAGGACATCCGGGAGCTGCGCGACGACCCCGAGGCGTACCAGGCCGAGCTCCAGCGCCGGTGGACGGGCTTGTTGAGCTACCGCTACATCGGGCGCAACCACGGCTCGATGAACACCGGGCCAGCCGACAACACCGTCACGCTCCGGCGCGACATGCGCAACGCCGCCGGCGGCATCCTCGTCGCCCCCCTGTCGATCAGCTCACCCGAGGGTGACGTCGGCTCGGACCTGGTCACCGTCCCCAACCCCGTGATCCACTCGTGCCAGGTCCTCGACGACGCACGGGACGTCACGCGCATCGAGGTCGTGGCCTCGGAGGTCCTGCACTCGGGGAGCCGGATGGGCTACAGCCGTTCGAAGATCGTTGACGCCGACAACCCCGCCCGCGTCATCGCCTACACCGAGGGCCAGGGCGCGCGCATCGGCACGGTCCCGGAGGGCCTCGAGAAGATGCCCGAGGACAGGCTGGAGATCGTCGACTCGCCGGACCTGCCGCCGCTGTGGGAGGTGTTCGGGGCGTCACGGCGCAAGGACGGTCACTGGGTGCTGCCGGAGCTGGAGGCAGAGCTGGCGTCGCCCGACGCGGCGCTGCACATCGGCCCTCAGCACGTCGTGCTGGAGACGGCGGCGATCGACTACGCGGCCGACGTCGTCGGCACCGACAAGCTCCAGATCGAGGCGTGGCACGTCATGTTCCTGGCCCGGGGGAAGATCGGCCCCTTCCGCGTCGACGGCGAGGCGGCTCGCGGCCAGGGCGACCGGGTCGGTGCCCGTCTCGTCCTCCACGACGAGGGCAACGAGGGGCGCGCCGTCACGGCGGCCTCTGCGCTGTTCCGCGTCGTGGGCTGACCCGGTCCCCGATCGAGGCCCGTGCGCCGGGCTCCTTGCGCAGCCGCGCCCGCGTGGAGCAAGATCTAGCATAACAAGTTAGACGATTCTGGGAGCCGCGCCATGGGGATGCTCGACGACCGGGTGGTGATCGTGACAGGCGGTGGCCGGGGTCTCGGCCGCCAGCACTGCCTCGAGCTCGCCCGCCACGGTGCGACGGTGGTCGTGAACGACCTTGGCGCCGGGTTGCACGGCGAGGCGATCGGTGAAGCGCCGGCCGACGAGGTCGTCGCCGAGATCGAGAAGATGGGTGGGCGGGCCAGCGCCGACGCCACCTCGGTGCACGACTTCGACGGCGTCGGGCGGCTCGTCGCCCGCACCGTCGACGCCTACGGCCACCTCGACGCCGTCGTCAACAACGCGGGCATCATCCGCGACCGGATGATCACCGGGATGTCCGAGGAGGACTTCGACCTCGTGATCGCCGTGCACCTCAAGGGCACCTGGAGCCTGTCGCGGCACGCGTGCGCCCTGTGGCGCGAGCAGCACAAGGCCGGGCAGCGGGTGACCGGGCGTATCGTCAACACGACCTCGGGAGCCGGTCTGTTCGGCAACGTCGGGCAGACGAACTACGGGCCGGCGAAGGCGGCGATCGCCAGCCTGACCATGATCACGGCGATGGAGATGCAGCGCTACGGCGTGACCGCCAACGCCATCTCGCCCATGGCGCGGACGCGCATGACGGCGGGGATCGCCGCCTCCGGCGAGGTCGAGGGGTGGGACCGCCTCGACCCGGGCAACGCATCGCCGGTCGTCGCCTACCTGTGCGCGGAGGAGTCGGGGTGGCTGAGCGGTTGCGTCCTGCGCGTCGACGGTGAGTCCGTGCAGCGGGTCCGGCCGTGGGAGATCGACGGCGAGCGGACCTATGTGGGCGCGCCCGGAGGGCCGGTCGACGCCACCGCGCTCGACGTCGGCCTGCGCGCCGCGTTCGGCGCGTTCCCCCGCGGGCTCCCGTCCGCGACCGTCACGTCGTGACCGCCCCGACCGTCGCGACTCCCGGCCCGCACCGCCCGCGCCGCCGCCCGGCCCCACTCCCGCCTCCGTGTGGCGCGAATTTCGCGCCACACGGCAAATTTTTCGCGCTTTCGGGCTCGTTTTCGCGATCTTCTTGCCGCGTGGCGCGAAATTCGCGCCACGGCGTCCGGGCTCGCTGCAGCGGGATCGGTGGTCGGCGTGCGGGCTGACCTCGAATTCCGCTCCATCCCGCGCATGGCGCTGGTCAACGCCGACCGCTTCGGTTCGCAACCGGCCATCCTCGACGGCGCGACCACCCTCACGTTCCGCGACGTCGCCACAGAGATGGTGCGTGTCGCCCGCTCCCTGCTCGCGTCCGGGGTCGAGCGGGGTGACCGCGTCGCGCTCTGGGCGCCGAACTCGGCCGAATGGGTGACGGCAGCCCTCGGCATCCTCGCCACCGGGGCAAGGCTCGTCCCGGTCAACACCCGGTTCAAGGGCATCGAGGCCGCGTATGTCCTCCGCACGACCTCCGCGCGCGCCCTGCTGTGCGCCAAGGGGTTCCTCGGCTTCGACTACCCGGCGATGCTCCGCGACGCCGACCCCGACCTCCCCGCCCTCGCGGATGTCACGTTCGTCGGCGCGGGCGCAGACGCCGAGTGGCAGGCGTTCCTGGCGCGGGGGAGCGCGGTGGCCGAGACGACGGTGCTCGAGCGCATCGAGTCAATCCAGCCCGAGGACGGCAGCGACATCATGTTCACGTCGGGCACGACCGGGCACCCGAAAGGCGTGATGCTCCGGCACGGTGCCAGCCTCCGGTGCTACCAGGCATTTGCCGAGAGCTTCCTTCTCGAGCCGGGCGACCGCGTCATGGTCATCGCCCCGTTCTTCCACTGCTTCGGGTACAAGGCGGGCTGGATGACGGCGCTCATGACCGGCGCCGCCTGCGCGCCCGTCGCCGTCTTCGACGCAGGTGACGCCCTCCGCATGGTCGAGGAGTTGCGGATCACCCACACCGGTGGCCCGCCGACGTTGTTCTCGGCGCTCCTCGACCATCCGACGCGGCCCGCCCGTGACCTGTCGTCGCTCAAGGCCGCCATCGCGTCGGCGGCCTATGTCGCGCCGGAGCTGGTGCACCGCATCGAGCGCGAGCTCGGTGCGCGCCCCGTCTCGGGCTACGGGCTCACGGAGGCGCACGCGATGGTCTCCACCAGCCGTCCCGGCGATCCCGCGGACCTCGCCATCGCGTGGTCCGGGCGACCGATCGAGGGGACCGAGTGCCGGATCGTCGACGACACGGCCGCCGATGTCGTGCTGGGGGAGCGGGGTGAGCTCCTGGTGCGCGGGTTCCAGCTCATGGACGGCTACTACGAGGCGCCGGAGGCGACGGCCGAGGCGATCGACGCCGAGGGATGGCTGCACACAGGTGACATCGCCTTCGCGAACGCCGACGGTTACATCAAGGTCTGCGACCGCAAGAAGGACATGTTCATCGTCGGCGGGTTCAACGTCTCGCCATCGGAGGTGGAGGGGATGCTCCTCGAGGACCGGCGGCTCGCGGCGTGCGCCGTGGTCGCTGTGCCGGACGACCAGTGGGGCGAGGTGGGCGTTGCCTTCGTGGTCCCCGCCGCACCCGGGCTCACGCCGGACGACGTCATCGGCTGGGCCAAGGCCCATATGGCGAACTACAAGGTGCCGCGCCGCGTCGTCATCGTCGATGCGCTCCCCGTCAACGCCGCGGGGAAGGTCCAGAAGAACCTGCTCAGAGTTCCATCGTCGGCGTGACGGTGTCGCGACCCGAGCGCAGGACACGGCCGGGGCGCTCGCCGGTGTAGCGACCGCCGGCGGCGATCGTCACACCGCCCACGAGGACCTCGTCGATGCCCGTCGCCGCCGCGTACAGCCGCCCGGCCCCACCCGGGAGGTCGAACCGTGTCGCCACCTCCTCGGACCCGACGCGATCAGGGTCGACGACCAACACGTCGGCGTGCGCACCCTCGGCGATGACGCCCCGTCCGTGCAGCCCGTACAGGCGGGCCGGTGCACCGGTCAGCAGGTGCACCGCCTCCTCGATCGGGAGCAGGCCGAGCTCGCGGACGGCCTCCTGCAGGAAGCCCGTCGTGTACCGGAACGCCGCGATCATGTCGAGGTGGGCGCCCGCGTCCGACGCGCCGATCACGCTCCGCGGGTCGCGCCACACGCGAAGGCGCGCGTCCCAGTCCGCCGCGGTTGGCGCCGGTGTCGAACGGCTAAACGTCGTACGCAGGCCGTCGGCGAGCACCACGTGCATCAGTGCCTCGAAGGGCGCCAGGCCGAGTTCGGCGGCGATGTCGCCCACGAGCCGGCCGCGGTAGCGCTGCGTCTCGGGCGTGAACGTCTCGACGATGAGGAGCTTCTCCCACGCGGCGAGGTGCTTCATGTTCGGGGTGGCGGCGGCCTGGGCCTCCATGCGCCGCCGCAGCTCGGGCTCGTTGAGGGCGCGTAACCGCTCTGGCACGGGCAGGGCGAGGACCGGTGCCCACCCGTCGAAGACGTCGAGGACGAACCCCGCGTGGAACGAGAACCGCGCCTTCATGTCCACCGGCATGGTCAGCCCGACGACCTTCGCGCCGCGGGCGCGGGCGCGGCTGCCGACCTCGAGCTTGGCGAGCCAGCCGTCGAGGGTTTTGGCGGTCGGCTGGATCACGTTCCAGTTGAGCGGCCTCCCGGCGGCGGCGGACATCCGGATCATCAGCTCGGCGACGTCGCCATCGAACGGGCCGAGGTCGGTTGCCCCGCGAGGGAGCAGCTCGAGCGAGGTCCCTTCGAACTCGCCGCACGTCGCCGCGAGGGCGACGAACTCGCGCTCGTCGGCGAACCGGGACGGGACGGGCCGGCCCTGCGCATCGTTGTGGGTGTCGGACGTCGTCGTCGAGAACCCCATCCCGCCCGCCACCAGCCCGTCACGGAGCACCGCCTGCATCGCCGCGAGCTCGTCGTCGGTGGCCGCCCGCTCGTTGGCCGCCTCGCCCATGACCAGCCGGCGGAGCGCCGAGTGGCCGACCATGAACCCGGCGTTCACGACCAGCGAGCCCGACAGCCGCGCCAGGTACTCATCGGTCGTGGCCCAGTCCCACGGCACACCTTCCCGGAGCGACTGCAGGGGCATCCCCTCGACGCGCGCCAGCATCGGGAGCAGGTAGGCGCCGCTGTCGCTGCTCAGCGGGGCGATACTGAACCCGCAGTTGCCGGCGACGACCGTCGTGACGCCGTGGAGCGGCGAGGGGCTCAGGTCCGGGTCCCAGAACGCCTGGGCGTCGAGATGGGTGTGCACGTCGACGAAGCCCGGGCACACGACCCGGCCGTCGGCGTCGATGACGCGCGCGGCGTGGTCATCGACATCGCCGACGGCGATGACGCGGCCGCCGGTGATGCCGACGTCGGCGGTGCGTGGTGCCGCGCCGGTCCCGTCCACGACGAGGCCGCCCGTGATCAGCGTGTCGAGCATCTCTCCTCCTCAGCTCGGGACGGTCGCGCCCGGTGCGTACGACGCAGCTGCTTCCTCGAAGGTCGCGCCGGGCGGGAGCAGGGCCATCGTGACGACAGACGCGCCCGTGTCGCGTTGGATCGCCGCCAGCCGGGCCGCGCACTCGTCGGGCGCGCCCCACACGATGAGCTCATCGATGACGGCATCGGGCAGCGCCCGTTGCGCCCCGCTGGCGTCGCCCCCGGCCCACGCCTCCCACATCGCCGCGAGCGCCGGTCCCCGCCCGACGCGGCGCTGGACCGCGGCGTACGCCGGCGCGACGAGGTAGCTGGCGACGAGCGGGCGGGCGACGGCATCGACCGCGGCCCGGTCACGTGTCGGGCACACGACGACGAGCATCGTCACGCGGGACCGGTCGGCGGGGAGCTCGTGGATGCACTCGATGTCGGCCGCCGACACCCAGTTGACGACCACGCCATCGGCTTCGAGGGCGGCGAGGCGCGTCATGCGCGGGCTCGACGCGGCGACGAGGAGCGCAGGCGGGGTGGCGGGGGGCTGCTGGAGCCGGAAGCCGCTCGACGTGAACGTGTCGAAGTCGCCTGTGACCCGCTCGCCGGAGAGTGCCCGGCGCAGGAACATGAGCACGTCGCGCACCCGCGCCACGGGGCGGGCGAAGGGGATGCCGTTCCAGCGCTCAACGAGCAGCGGGGACGACGCCCCGAGGATGACGCTGGCGCGGCCTGGCGCGGCGTGGCCGAGCGTCGCCGTGCTCATGGCGAGCACGGCCGGGGCGCGGGTGTAGACGTTGAGCACCGCGGCGACGCCGGCGCGCGTGGTGCCCGAGGCGGTCAGGGCGGCGGGCACGATTGCGTCGGTGTTGCCGACCTCGCCGGACCAGACGGCGGAGAAGCCGTCGGCCTCGAGCCGCGCCGCGACGGCGGGGAGGCGCGCCACGACGCCTCCATCGTCGGGTAGGAAGACGCCCGTCACGCGGTGGTCGGGGTAGTGGCCGTGATAGATAACTGATTATACTGATAGAGCGACCAGGAGCGAGGGGCAGATGGACGCCGGTGAACTGGTGCTCTACGACGTGGCCGACGGGGTGTGCACGCTCACCCTCAACAACCCGTCGCGTCACAACGCGTGGAGCCATGACATGGAGCACCGTTACTTCGCGCTGCTCGACCGGGCCTGGGCGGACGACGCGGTCCGGGCCATCGTGCTCACCGGGAGCGGCACCGCGTTCTGCCCTGGCCTCGACACCACCGCCCTGTCGGGGGCGACGGGGCTCGACCTCTCGGGGCGCCGGCCGCAGCACTACCCCCTGACCGTCCCCAAGCCCATGGTGGCGGCGATCAACGGCGCCTGCGCGGGCATCGGCCTGGTGCAGGCGCTCAACTGCGACGTCCGGTTCGCGGCGCGGGGCGCCCGCTTCTCCACGGCGTACGCCCGGCGCGGCCTTCCCGCCGAGTACGGCACCTCGTGGGTCCTGCCCCGTCTCATCGGGCTGGAGCGGGCGCTCGACCTGCTGCTGTCGGCGCGCACCTTCGATGCAGACGAGGCGCTCAGCATGGGCTTGGTGTCGCGCGTCACGGATGCGACGGAGGTCGTCGCGGCGGCGACGGCGTACGCGCAGGACCTGGCGCGACTGTGCTCACCGCGCTCGATGGCGGCCATCCGCCGGCAGGTGTGGGCCGATGCGGGGCGCGGGTTCCGCGAGGCGAATGAGGCGTGGCTGTCCGCCATGCAGCACTACAACGGGCCGGCCAACCCCGACCTCGCCGAGGGTGTCGCCAGCTTCGTCGAAAAGCGGCCGCCGGCGTTCGGGCCGCTGCCTGCCGAGTGGTGGCTCCCGCCCCCACCACCCCTCGCCGACCAGGGCTGATGGACCTCGCGTACCCACCGGAGGCGGATGCCTTCCGCGCCCGCGTGCGGTCGTTCCTCCGCGCCGAGCTCCCGCCTAGATGGGGCGGCCTGGGCGCGCTGCCGCGTGACGAGGCCGAGGCGTTCGTCGAGCGGTGGCGTCAGGTTCTCCATGCGAACGGCCTCCTCGGCGTGTCGTGGCCGCGCCAGTACGGCGGGGGCGGCCTTACGCCGCTCGAGCAGGTCGTGCTCGTCGAGGAACTGGCGCGCGTCGGGGTGCCGGCGATGGCACCGAACGACACCTTCAGCATCAAGATGGTCGGCAACACGCTCGTGCGGTGGGGCACCGAGGAACAGAAGCAGCGCTTCCTCCCGCGCATCCTGTCGGGAGCGGACCGGTGGTGCCAGGGCTATTCCGAACCCGGCGCCGGTTCGGACCTCGCCGGGCTCACGACGCGCGCCTCGGCCGACGGCGACGAGTGGGTGCTCGAGGGGCAGAAGGTGTGGACGTCGCGTGCGCGCGAGGCCAACTGGATGTTCGCGTTGGCGCGCACGGACGCCAACGCGCCGAAGCACCGTGGGATCACGTTCTTCCTCCTGCCGATGGACCAACCCGGCGTCACCGTGCGGCCGATCCGCATGTTGAGCGGTGAGTCGGAGTTCAACGAGGTGTTCCTGACCGGCGCCCGCACGGCCCGCGACAACGTGGTCGGGCCCGTCAACGGGGGGTGGGCGGTCGCACAGACGCTCCTCGGGCACGAGCGTGGCGAGGAGGCCGCGACCAACCCGGTGCTCTTCCGTGCCGAGCTCGACCGCCTCGTCGCCATGGCGAAGGCCAACGGCCGCATCCGCGACGCCGTGATCCGCGATCGCGTCGCCGCGTGCTACGCGCGCGTCGAGATCATGCGGTTCCTCGGCTACCGGATCCTCACCGGCGTGCTGCGCTCAGGCGAGCTCGGGCCGGAGGCGTCCATCGCCAAGCTGTACTGGTCGGAGTACCACCGTGATGCGACCCGCCTCGCGCTCGATGTCCTCGGTGCCGACGCGCTGGTGGTCGAAGGCCGGCTCCCGCTGCGCGCGTACCGCGCCGACGACCCCGGCGCGCCCAATAGCACGGCGTCGTGGGCGGGCGCGTTCTACAACGCCGTGTCCGGGACGATCTACGCGGGGACGTCGGAGGTGCAGCGCAACATCCTCGGCGAGTCCGTGCTCGGGCTGCCCCGCGAGCCCCGTCCCGCGTGAACGCCCTCACGGTCGGGTACCGGCCGCCCCACGAGCTGTTCGACGTCGCCGACGGGCGGCTGGCGGCGGCGTTGCGCAGGGCCGAAGGCGGCGGCATCGACCGCATCTGCGTCGGCGACCACGTGACCTTCCGCGACGGCCGCGGCTTTGACGGCATCGTCCATGCGACGGCGGTGGCGATGCTCACGGAGCGGGCCGTGGTGCAGACCGCCGTGTACCTGCTCGCCCTTCGCCACCCGGTCACCGTGGCCCGTCAGGTCGCGTCGCTTGCCGCGCTCGCGCCCGGAAGGTTCTCGTTCGGGGTCGGGGCGGGTGGCGACGACCGAGCCGAGGTGGAAGCGTGCGGTGTCGACCCAGCGACACGGGGGCGCCGCACCGACGAATCCCTCGCGGCCCTGCGCGTGCTCCTCGACGGGGGCGCCGTCACGTCGGAGGGCGAGTTCTTCGCTCTGCGAGGCGTACGCGTGCTGCCCACCCCCGCCGAGCGCGTGCCGGTCGTCGTCGGGGGGCGATCGGCGCCCGCCCTGCGGCGCGCCGGCGCGCTCGGCGATGGCTGGCTCGGCCTGTGGGTCACGCCCGAGCGCTGGGCGGCGGCCGTGGCGTCGGTCGAGGCCGCGGGTGCCGCGTCCGGTCGGGTGGCCGTGGGGTGGTGGCACGGGCTGCAGGTGTGGTGCGCGTTCGGAGCGTCGCGCGCTGACGCGCGCGCGGCCGTCGCCGCCGCCATGGAGGACCTCTACCAGCTGCCGTTCTCGCGGTTCGAGCGGTACGTACCGGTGGGCCGGCCCGCCGATGTCGCCGGCGCCCTCGCGCCGTACGTGGAAGCCGGGTGCCGCAACTTCAACCTCATCCCCGTCGCCCCCTCCGTGAACGAGTCCGTGGACGGCGTGGCCGAGGTACGGTCGCTGCTCGTCACCGGCACTGGCAGCGCCCCGGAATCCGTCATATGATCTACCTATGAGCGATCCGTACGCCGCCTTCGAGGGGCTGCGCTTCGAGCGCCCGGAGCGAGGCGTGCTCGAGGTCGTGCTCGACGCGCCCAACCTCAACGCCGTGGACGAGCGGGCCCACCGTGAGCTCGCCGACGTCTGGCTCGCCATCGACCGCGACCCGGAGACGCGCGTCGCCCTGTTGACGGGCGCGGGCCGGGGCTTCTCCGCTGGGGGCAGCTTCGAGCTGCTCGACGGCATCATCGGCGACTACGCCGTCCGCACCCGCGTCATGCGTGAAGCGCGCGACATCGTGCTCAACGTCATCAACTGCTCGAAGCCGATCGTCTCGGCCATCCACGGCTCGGCCGTTGGGGCCGGCCTCGTCGCCGCCCTGCTCGCCGATGTGTCGGTGTGCGGGCGGACGGCGCGCATCATCGATGGCCATACCCGCCTCGGGGTCGCCGCCGGCGACCATGCCGCGATCTGTTGGCCGCTGCTGTGCGGGATGGCCAAGGCGAAGTACTACCTCCTGACGTGCGAGACGCTCAGCGGCGAGGAGGCCGAGCGCATCGGGCTGGTGTCGCTGTGCGTCGAGGACGACCAGGTGCGGGCCAAGGCGCTCGAGGTGGCGGTGTCGCTCGCCGCCGGCGCACAGAGCGCGCTGCGGTGGACCAAGCACACGCTCAACCACTGGTACCGCGTCATGGCGCCGGCGTTCGACGCGTCGCTCGCCTATGAGTTCTTCGGGTTCGGAGGTCCTGACGCCGCAGAGGGCCTGGCGTCGCACCGTGAGAAGCGGGCGCCGAACTTCAGCGGGCCGACGAGCGAGTAGGGGAGGGCAGATGGCACTGCACGGCCGCGTCGCCGTCGTCACGGGCGGCGGGCGGGGGATCGGGGAGGCGATCGTGGGCGCGCTGGCCGCCGCGGGCGCCGCCGTCGCGGTGTGGGACCTCGACGAGGAGCGCGCCGTGGCGGTGGCCGGCAAGCACGCGCCCTCCGCTGCGGGCATCCGCGTCGATGTGACGGACGCGCCGAGCGTCCATGCCGCCGTGCAACGCACCGAAGCCGAGCTCGGCCCGATCGACATCCTGGTCAACAACGCCGGCATCGACGTGATCGGGCCGTTCCTCGAGAGCGACCCTGCAACGTGGGGCCGCATCATCGACGTCAATCTGCGTGGCCCGATCACGACGTGCCACCGCGTGGTACGCGACATGGTGGCTCGGGGCGGTGGCCGCGTCGTCAACCTGGGCTCCGACGCAGGGAAGGTCGGTTCGTCGGGTGAAGCCGTGTATTCGGCGACCAAGGGCGGCGTGATCGCGTTCACCAAGGCGCTCGCGCGGGAAGTCGCCGCCGCAGGGGTGACGGTGAACTGCGTCTGCCCCGGCCCGACGGACACCTCGCTGCTGGACCAGGTCGCGCAAGCTAGCCAGAAGCTGTACGACTCCCTCGCCCGCGCCATCCCGTTGAAGCGCATCGCCCAGCCCGGGGACATCGCGCCCGCCGTCGTGTTCCTCGCGTCCGACGAGGCCGGCTACATCACCGGCCAGGCGTTGTCCGTGAGCGGCGGGCTCACCATGTGCTGATGGGCGGCCCCGCCCGCGGCGCCGCGACCGCCGCCCCCGACCACCTCGTCCGGCTCGAAGGGTCCGACGGCGTCGCCGTCCTCACTCTCGACCGTGCCGAGCGCCTGAACGCCATCGGGACCGAGACCATCGCGGCCCTGCGCGCCGCCGTTCGCGAGATCGCGGCCGACCCGGCCGTGCGGTCGGTCGTCGTCACCGGTGAGGGCAGGGTGTTCTGTGCCGGCGCCGACATCGCCGAGTTCTCGTCGTTCACGGAGGCTCGGGAATTCGAGGCGTTCATCACGGACATGGCGGGCGCGTTCTCGGCCCTGTCCGCGCTGCCCAAGCCATCGGTCGCGGCCGTGAACGGGCACGCGCTCGGAGGAGGACTGGAGCTCGCGCTCGCGTGCGACCTCCGCGTTGCCTCCGCGGGCGCCCTGCTCGGCGTCCCCGAGGTCAAGCTCGGGTTGCTCCCGGGCGCGACCGGCACCGCACGCCTGACGCGCATGCTCGCGCCTGGTGTAGCGAAGCAACTGCTGATGACTGGCGAGCCCGTGACCGCTGACGAAGCGCTGCGCCTCGGGCTCGTCAACCAGGTCGCCGAGGACGGCCCCGCCGCGGTCGCGCTCGCGCTCGACCTCGCTCGGCGGCTGGCCGCGCTCCCCACCGGTGCCCTCGCCGCGGCCAAGCGGCTCGTCGACGACGGTGCGGAGCTCTCCCTCGACGACGCGATCGCCCTCGAGCGCGACTCGGTCTCGCAGCTGTTCGCCACACCAGACCGCGAGGAGGGCGTCGCCGCGTTCCTCGGCAAACGCCCGCCCCGCTTCGACCGGGCGAGCACGTGATCTACCCCGATTTGGACCACCGGAGGACCTGATGGCCGACCACCGCCTGCTCGACGCACCGCCGCTCGTCCGCGGCCAGACATGGGAGGAGATGACCGCGGGCTCCGTCTTCAAGACCGCGTCCCGGACGATCACCGAGGCCGACCTGATGGCCTTCGTCACGCTCGCCGGGTTCAACGAGCCGTTGTTCTGGGACGCCCGGCACGCGGCGACGGCGGGCTACTCGGGTCGGCTCGTCCCCGGCGCGCTCACCTATGCCATCGCCGAGGGGCTGACCATCCAAACGCACGTCCTGCACGGCACTGGCTTGGCCTTCATGCACATGGAGCTCGACGTCCGGCGGCCGGTCGTCGTGGGCGACACGATCGAGGTCGTCGTCGAAGTGACCGAGTCGCGGGCCTCGAGCAAGCCCGGGCGCGGCGTCGTCGTGGCACGCAACACCGTGTTCAACCAGCGGGGGGAGGACGTCCTCGTCTACACACCGGTCCGCCTGATCCGCGGCAAGGACTACCGCGAGGGCTGATCGGTCAGCTGATCAACTCGACGATCTTCGAGGCCGTCGGTGTGCTCGTCAGCCACGCGGTCGTCTCGACGATGTGCTTGCGCCACAACCGCTCCGCAGCTTCGGCATCCCTCGCCTCGACGTAGTCGAGGAGGCGCCGGTGGCTGCGGTGGCCGGTGTGCTGGGCGGCGCGCTCCGCCGGCGTCCCGGCGTCCCTGCTGACCCGCGAGTACGTCGCCGCGTCGATGATGTGGCGGAGCATCCCGACGAGGACCTTCACGGTCTCGTTCCCGGCCAGGTCGACGACGAGTGAGTGGAAGTCCTGCTGGAGCCGGATACTGAGGTTGGGGTCGTCGATGGCCGCGTCGGCCTCGTCCGCCGCCGCCCGGAGCTTGCGCAGGTCGGCCGCGGTGCGCCGCGAGGCGAGGATGGCTGCGCACGGCGGCTCGATCACGGCGCGGGCCTCGAGCACGTCCGCGACCGTGGTGTCGCGGAACTGCAGGACGAACCCCGCGTACCGCGCCGCCACGTCGCCGTTCGGGACGTGAACCCGTGCCCCGCCGTGGGAGCCGCGCCGCACGGTGATGAGCGCCTCGGACTCGAGGACCCGGAACGCCTCGCGCAGGGTCGGGCGGCTGACGTGGAACTGCTCCATGAGCACCGTCTCGGGCGGGAGAGCGTCACCTTCTTTGAGCTCGCCCCGCACGATCTGGCTGCGGAGGTGGCTGGCGACGAGCTCGGCCGTCTTGGGGACGCGGACCTCGCGCGCGACGCGGGAGAGCCCGTCCCCGTTGGCCCCGGTGCTGTATGCCGCCATCCTCGCTGCTCGCTCTCTCCCGGCATCCCTTGACTGAGCCAACGCCATGAAGGTACCAGCCGGTCCTCGCCCGGCTGGGCACCCTCGTCGGCTAATAAGCTAAATGATAAAGCGAGATCTGCCGCAGCACAACGGCCAGGTTCAGACCAGGACGTCGACGACCTTGGTGGGCGAGCCGCCGTGCACCTTCATCAGTACGGAGCCGACCTCGTCGAGATGGGCCCGCCAGAACGCCTCCGCCTTGTCGGTCGCACCGGCGCGGACCAGCTCGACGAGGCGCTGGTGGCCCTTGTGGGCGCGTTGGGCCTCACGGAGCGACGGCGGGTTCTGCCGTTCCCAGGAGACGGCGGCGGCCTCGGCGATGTCCTCGAGCATCCCCGTGATCAGGATCAGCGTCTGGTTACCGGTGAGCTCGACGACCAGCCGGTGGAACGCCGGGGCTCGGGACGTGTTTTGCAGGTCCTCGGCGTGCTCGTCGACGAACGCCTGGAGGCGGCGCGCGATGTCGGCGCGGTGCTTGGACGCGGCCAGCATCCGCGCCGCCGGTGCCTCGAGGATCGTGCGCGCCTGGAACACGTCGGCCAGGGTCGCACCCCGGTACTGGAGGACGAGCCCGGCGAAGCGCGCGGCGACCGCGTGGTCGGGGACGCGCACCCGCGCCCCGCCGCGCGCACCGCGGCGCACGACGATCAGCCCTTCCGACTCGAGGATGCGGAAGCCCTCGCGCAAGGTCGGGCGCGACACGCCGAACTGGGCCATCAGCTCCGACTCCGGAGGCAGTGCGTCGTCGCCGCGGAGCTCACCCCGGATGATCTGGTTGCGGATGTGGGAAGCGACGAGCTCGGCTGTCTTCGGGACCCGCATCGTGAAGGGCTCCGACATCGGCGCCACTCTACGGCGCCGACGCGCCCAATCAGGGCGTTTGTTGAAAACGGTTGGATGAACCTACCGTTTCGCCATGGCCGACGAGGAGCTGGTACTAAGCAGCCTCGCCGACGGGGTCCTCACGGTGACGCTGAACCGCCCCGACCGGCTCAATGCATGGACACGCCGGTTGGAGCGTCAGTACTTCACGGTCCTCGATGAAGCCGACGACGACCCGGCGGTGCGGGCCATCGTGGTGACGGGCGCGGGCCGCGGCTTCTGCCCGGGCATGGACACGCAGAGCCTGGCGAAGGCCGCGGCGGCCGAGCCGAGCGCGCCGGACCCCCGCCCCATGACCCACGGGCTGTCGGTCCGCAAGCCCATGGTCGCGGCGATCAACGGCGCGTGCGCCGGCATCGGCCTCGTGCAGGCGCTCGTGTGCGACGTGCGCTTCGCGGCGGCAGGGGCGAAGCTGGCCACGGCGTTCTCGCGGCGGGGCCTCCCGGCGGAGTTCTCGGCGTCGTGGCTCCTCGAGCGGCTGGTGGGGTACGGGCATGCGCTCGACCTGCTGCTGTCGGGCCGGCCCGTCACCGCCGAGGAGGCCCTGACGATGGGCCTGGTGAACTGGGTCGTCGCCCCCGACGAGCTGCTCTCGCGGGCCCAGGGGTACGCCGCCGACCTCGTGGCCAATTGCTCGCCCGTCGCCATGGCGGCGATCAAGGCCCAGGTTGCGGCCGACTGGAACCGGAGCGAGCCTGACGCCTTCGCCGACGCCTCGGCCCGGGCGGGCGACGCGTACGGCCACCCCGACTTCGCCGAAGGCGTCACCTCGTACATCGAGCGCCGCCCTCCCCGTTTCGAGCCGCTGCCCCCGAAGCGCTCGCGCTGAGGGGTGGACCAGCGTCGGGGTTTCGGGTACGATCAGATAGATCATTCAGCGGTTTCGGCCGGTCGCGCACCGTCTGACGCCGCCGGCCCATCGTCTGACGCCGCCCGCCCATCATCTGACGCCGCCCGCCCACCGGCTCCCGCCAGGAGGCAGCCATGCCCGTCCCAGCAGTAGGCCTGTTCGACTGCGACACGCACTGCTACGAGACCCGCGACGCGTTCACGCGGTACCTGCCCGAGGCCTTCCGCGAGAAGGCGATCGCCCCGGTCACCAACGCCGCCGGCCGCGAGGTGATCCTCGCCGGGTCACGCGTGGGCACGTTCAACAGCGAGCAGGGCGGCGGGTTCGACTACGCCAACCGGCCGGGGTCGCTCAAGGAGATGCTCAAGCAGATGGCGTCGGGCAACCCCGACGAGACGTACCGGCCCGAGCCGATGCGGCCCGAGTACATCGAGCGCGAGCCGCGCCTGCGGCTGATGGAGCGCCAGGGCGTCGAGAAGGCCGTGGTCTTCCCCGCCGGCATGGCCCTTGCCGCCGAGCACTACGTCGACGACACCGACGCCCTCTACGCCAACATCCATGCGTTCAACCTCTGGTTCGACGAGACATGGGGGTTCAACTACCACGACACGCTCTTCGCGCCGGCGCTCCTCTCGCTCCGCGACGTCGAGCAAGCCGTCGAAGAGGTGGACTTCGTCCTCGAGCGCGGGGCGCGGGTCGTCCTGCTGCCGACCGGCCCCGCGTACGGCCGGTCGCCGGGCGAGCCCTACTTCGACCCCGTCTGGGCGCGGCTCAACGAGGCCCGTGCCACCGTCGCCTTCCACATCATGCCGTACTGGTACTTCACGGCCCTCTCGCCGGCCTGGGGCCATGATCCCGACCCGCCCTCCTGGCACATGTCGGCGTGGCAGTGGAACAACGTGTACGGCGAGCGCCCCATCGAAGACACGCTGTCCGCGCTCATCTTCGACAACCTGTTCGGCCGCCACCCCGAGCTCATGGTGCTCGTCGCCGAGCACGGCGCGGAGTGGGTGCCGCATTTCGTGAAGCACATGGACAAGAGCCGGGGCATGGGGCGCAACGGGCCCTGGAAGGGAGGGAAGCTCTCGGAGCGCCCGAGCGCCATCTTCCGCCGCCACGTCCGTGTCGCCCCGTACCCCGAGGACGACATCCCGTGGATCGTGGACAACCTCGGCGGTGCCGAGTCGCTCGTCATGGGCTCCGACTTCCCGCACGCCGAGGGCCTTGCCGAGCCCGCGGACTTCCGGGAACTGCTGGCGCCGCTGCCGGCCGATGTGCAGCACGCCATCCTGCGCGGCAACGCCGAACGGCTCCTGGCCGGCCGGTGACGGGGTTCGCGGGCCGGGTCGCGCTGGTGACGGCAGCGGCCGGGCGGGGGATCGGCCAGGCGACGGCCCGGCGCCTGGCGGCCGGCGGGGCGCACGTCGTCGTCACCGACATCCACGCCCAGCGCACGGCCGACGTCGCCGGCGCCATCGCCGCGGAGCACCCGTCGGTGACCGTGATGGGCCTGCCGCTGGACGCGGGTGACCGCGAGCAGATCGACGAGGTCGTCGGGCAGGTCTCCAAGGCCCTCGGGCCGGTGCGCGTCCTGGTCAACAACGCCGCGGTGAACGTCGTCGGGAGCATCTTCGACTACGACCCCGCGGACTGGGACCGCGTGATGCGCGTCAACCTCTCGGGCGCCTGGTACCTGTGCCGGTGCGTGATGCCCCTGATGCGCGACGCCGGGGGCGGGGTCATCGTCAACGTCGGCAGCTACGCACCGGACGTGGGCGGCAACGGCATCGAGGCGCCCTATGCGGTGTCGAAAGGTGGGCTGAACGTGCTGACGCGGTCGTGCGCCCACGAGGGCGGCCCCTACGGGATCCGGTCGGTGTGCGTCTCGATGGGGATGGTGCGGGGCACCAAGTTCATCGACGACCACCCAGAGCTCCTCGAGCGCCCAGACGCGCTCGGGCCGCTCGGGACCCTCCCCACCGCGGATGACATCGCCGAGGTCATCGCGTTCGTCGCGTCCGACCGGGCCGCCCACATCACCGGCGAGATCGTCAACGTTTCCGGCGGCGCCTACATGCGGCCATGACCGAGGCCACCGACGCCACCGAGGCCACCGACGTGACCGACGTGACCGACGACGAGCTGGTGCGGCTGTTCCCCGGGCACCCGATCACCCACGACAACAAGGCCGCCTACCGGGGGCGGCTCCGGCGCGTGCTGCTCGTGAACCGCTGTGGTCAGTGCGGCCGGTGGCACGAACCCCCGAAGCCGGTGTGCCCGCAGTGCTGGTCGACCGACGTCGTCCCGACACCCGTCACTGGGGGCGGGACCATTTTCCTCGCCATCTTCCTCCACCAGGGCCCGCCCGCGGAAGGCGTCGATTACGCCACCCCGTACCCCGTCGTGACCGTGGAGCTCGACGAGCAGGAGGGCCTGCGGTTCACGAGCACCGTCGTCGGCGCGGCGAACGACGACATCCGGATCGGGCGCAGGGCCCGGCTGGACTGGGCCACACGCGGCGGTGTCCCGATGCCCGTCTTCCGGCTGACGGGGGACCCGGGATGATCGGCCGGCGCAACCCCGTCAAGGACCGGGTGGCGTTCGCCGACGCGGCGACTACCGGGTTCACCGCGCACAACACCGACCGCAGCGCGTTGTCGTACGCGACCGAGGCCTGCATCGACGTCCTGCGCAGTTGTGGCCTCACCGCAGCCGACGTCGACGGGATCTGCGGGTCGCTCCCCGCGGCGCCGCAGGTCCAGGCCGCGCTGGGGATCCCGGAGGTCACCTGGTTCGCGAACCCCCTCGTCCCCTTCGTCAACCAGCTCACCGCCGCGGTGGGCGCGGTCTACGCGGGCTTCTGCGACGTCGTGCTCGCCTACCACACGGCCTACCGCATGCCGTGGAACACGGCGAGCGCCGTGAAGGACCCGTTCCGGAGGAGCCTGTCGCTCGGCGCCGGCCCCGCGGCGGGCCCGGGACCCGAGACCATCGCCGCTGCCGTCGGCTACACGGCGTGGGCGTCGCGGTACTTCCACGAGTTCGGCGCACGGCGGGAGGACCTGGGCCTGATCGCCATCAACGACCGGTCCAACGCGGCGAGGAACCCCGCGGCCGCCATGCGCGAGCCGATGACCATGGACGACTACCTCGCCGCCCGGATGATCCGCTGGCCGCTGTGCCTGCTCGACATGGACGTCCCGGTGGACGGTGCCGACGCGTTCGTGATCACCACCGCGGAGCGGGCGCGGGACCTCCCGCACCGGCCGGTGCTGGTCCATGCGGCGACGCTCGGCATCGTCGACCACAACGAGGAGGACCAGCAGACCAGCCTGCGCCACCATGGCCAGCACGTGGTCGTCGAGGCACTCCGGGCGCGTAGCGACATCTGGATCGACGGGTGCGACGTGTACTTCCCCTACGACGGCTTCTCCATCATCGCTCTCAACTGGTTCGAGAACGCGGGGTTCTGCGGGCCGGGGGAGGCCGGCGCGTTCCTGAAGGACAACTGGGATGCCGCGACCAACCGGGTGCTGATCGGTGGGCGGGTGCCGGTCAACCCGCACGGGGGCGCTCTGTCCGAAGGGGGGACGCAGGGCTCTGGGCACATCCGCGAAGCGGTGCTGCAACTGCAGGGCCGCGCCGGCGAGCGCCAGGTGCCGGGGGCGGAAACGGCGATCGTCACGGCAGGTGGGTTCTTCTTCAACGCCCAGGGCGTCGTCCTGCGCGCCGCGTAGCCGTTATGCCCCCATCGACAGCCCGCCGTCGACGGTCACCACCGAGCCGGTGACGTAGCCGGCGTCGTCGTCGAGCAGGAAGGCGACGGCATGGGCAAGTTCGTCGGGCTCGCCGCGGCGGCCCATCGGGATCAGGGCGCGGATCGCCTCCTGCGCGGCGGGCGGCATCGACCACGTCATCTCCGTCTCGAACACGCCGGGCACCACGACGTTGACGGTGACGCCCCGCCGCGCCACCTCTCTTGCCAACGACCGGGTCAGCCCGAGCAGGCCGGCCTTCGCCGCCCCGTACCCCGCTTCCACGGGGCTCCCCATCACCGCGGTGACGGAGCTGACGTTGACGATGCGCCCGAACCCGTTGGCGACCATCGGGCCGAGCACGGCCTGACTGAGGTAGAACGCGGCGGACAGGTTCACCCGCAGGGCCTCGTCCCACTCCTCACGCGTCATCCGGCGGGCGCTGTTCTCGATCAGTCGCCCGGCGTTGTTGACGAGGTGGTCGACGCGCCCGCGGGTGCCGGTGACGTGCTCGACCAGCGCGCGCGCCGCGTCGGGGTCCCCGACATCGGCCCTCACCACCTCGAGCGAGCCGCCGCCCTCGGCTGCCATGGCGCCCACCTTCGCGGCGAACGCCTGCGCCGCGGCCTCGTCGGACACGTAGGCGGCAGCGACGTGCGCGCCGCCCCGCACCAGGCGCTCGGAAATGGCCGCGCCCAGGCCACGTGTGCCCCCCGTCACGATCGCCACCCGCCCGGCGACGCTCACGTCGGCCCTCCTGCGCGAATCATCTAGTGAAGTTAGTCTATGACGGTCTTGCGGCAGCCGCTCATTTAGCTCTATTATTCAGCGAATGGCGGGCCGACGGCGGCCTGACCGGGGAGACCACGGGAAGAGGGGGAGCAGACCATGTTCCGACGCACCGGCCGCGCATGGGCCGCCGTGCCGCTGGTAGTCGCTGCGCTCGTCGCCGGAGCGTGCAGCAGCAGCAAGTCCAGCTCCAGTTCGGCGACGACGGCCGCGACGGCCACCAGCGCGAGCGCCGGCGCGACGACCGCCGCACCGACGACTGCTGCCGGCCCCACAGGCTCGCCTCTCAACGTCGGCATCATCGCCAGCCTCTCGGGGAGCCAGGCGTCGTCGAGCAACCAGGCGGCGACGGTCGGGCCGGCGTGGGAGGCATGGATCAACGCCAACGGCGGCATCAACGGCCACCCCGTCAAGGTGTACGTCGAGGACGACGCCGGCGACCCCGCCAAGGCCCAGGCCGCGGAACAGGACCTGGTCGGCTCGAAGAACGTCCTCGCCATCATCGTCGGCAGCGACAACGAGGTCTCGGCGTTCGACGCCGATGCCATCAGCAAGGGTGTGGCCCTGATCAGCGGGACGGCGAACGCACAGGACTGGTACACCAAGCCCGGCGGGATGTTCGTGACCGTGACCGGTGTGCTGCCCGGGCTTGCCGCGCAGATGATCGTCGCCAAGAACTTCGGGCACGCGACAAAGTTCGCGGACCTCTACTGCTCCGAGATCGCCGCGTGCGCGCAGGCCGACCCCGTCCTCAAGGGGCAGGCGACCAAGGAAGGTGTGGCCTTCACGTCGTTGGCCATCAGCTCGAGCGCTCCGAGCTACACCGCGCAGTGCATCCAGCTGCAGCAGCAGAAGGTCGACTACGCCCAGCTGAACTTCACGACGTCGGCGGCCGCCAAGTTCGTCCAGGACTGCCAGGCGCAGGGGTACAACCCGACATGGGGGTCGTCCGAGCAGGCCGCCGGAGCTGCGTTCTCGTCGCTCAAGGACTTCACCATGTTCGGGCCGGCCTACTCGTTCCCGTCGGCGGCCGACGCGCCCCCCGTGCAGACGTTCCGCACCGCCATGCAGAAGTACGCCAAGGACAATAACTGGCGTGAGGGCGCGGCGTCCTTTACATGGGACGGGCTGCAGGCGTTCGCCAAGGCGCTTGCCAACGCCGGTGCCAGCCCGACGCGCCAGGACGTCATCACCGGCCTGTACGGCTTCAACGGTGAGGACCTCGGCGGCGAGCTGGCCAACAAGGTCACCTACCCCCAGGGGAAGGCGACCGGCTTCAGCTTCAACACCTGCTACTTCGTCGTCGGCATGAAGGGCGGCCAGGTCATCGCTCCCGCCGGTCTTACGCCGCAGTGCCCGTCGTCGTAGGCTCGGATGCGGTGCCCGACCGGTCACGGCCGGCCGGGCCGGAGGGGGAGATGAGCTGACGTGCACGACCTGCTGCCGTTCATCGTCGCCGGCATCGCCACCGGCTCGATCTACGGGCTGGCGGCGTCGGGCCTGGTCCTTACGTACAAGACCTCAGGCATCTTCAACTTCGGCCACGGCGCCCTCGCCACGGCGGCGGCGTACTGCTTCTACTGGCTGCACTACCGCGAGGGCCTGAACTGGGGCGTCGCCATCGTGCTCGCCGTGCTCGTGGCCGGGCCCGTGATGGGCCTGGCCATGGAGCGCATCGGGCGGCGCCTGGCACTGCAGAGCACGGCGTCCAAGATCGTGGCGACGGTCGGGCTGATCGTGCTCGTCCAGGGCCTAGCCACCGTGAAGTACGGCAGCGATACCATCCGGCTCGCCCAGTACCTGCCGAGCGGGACGCACCACTTCCGCATCGGTGGCGTCAACGTGCAGTACGCGCAGCTGACGGTCACGCTCGTGGGGCTGGCCGCCGTGGGCCTCCTGTACGGGTTGTTCCGGCGGACGCGGATGGGCATCGCCATGCGCGCCGTCGTCGATGACCCCGACCTGCTGGCCATGCAGGCGACGAGCCCGGTGCTGGTGCGGCGGTGGTCTTGGGTGATCGGTTCGACGTTCGCGGCTCTCGCCGGGGTCCTCGTGCTGCCGTTCGTCGGCCTGAACGCCATCGCGCTCACCTTCCTCGTGGTGCAGGCCTTCGGCGCGGCCGCACTGGGCGCGTTCGACAGCATCCCCCTGACGTACGTCGGTGCGCTCGTGATCGGCGTCGGCGCCAACCTGTCGCAGAAGTACGTCGTCAACGTCACCTGGTTGGCCGGCCTGCCCGACAGCCTCCCCTTCATCGTGCTGTTCGTCGTGCTGCTGGTGCTGCCCCGGCGCAAACTCGTCCCCCGCGCCGCGGTCGAGCACCGCCCACCGTTGCAGTGGCGTGGGCCGGCGCCCGTCCGCTTGGCGGGGGGCGCCGCCGTGCTCGTCGTACTGGCCGTCCTCCCGCAGGTGGTCGGTGCCCGTCACCTCGGCTTCTTCACCATCGGGCTGACCCAGATGATCATGGTGCTGTCGCTCGGGCTGCTGGTGCGGACGTCGGGCCAGGTCTCGCTGTGCCACGCCACGTTCGCGGCCATCGGGGCCGTGGCGTTCTCGCAGCTCGCCGCCCAGCACGGCGTCCCCTGGCTCGCCGCTCTCGTCCTCGCCAGCCTGATCGCCGTGCCTGTTGGCGCGCTGGTTGCCATCCCCGCCATCCGGCTGTCAGGGCTGTTCCTCGCCCTCGCCACCTTCGGGTTCGGCATCATGGTGGAGCGGCTGCTGTACGCGCGCGGGTTCATGTTCACCGTGCTCGAGAGCGGCCGCCCGATGCCGCGGCCGTCGTGGGGTTCGAGCAACCACGGGTACTACTACGTCGTCCTCGCGTTCGTTGCTGTGACCGCGGTCACGATGGTCGTCATCCACGAGGCGAGGATCGGACGCCTGCTGCGCGGCCTCGCCGACTCGCCCGTCGCGGTGGGCACCCTCGGCCTGAGCACCAACACGACCCGCGTGATCGTGTTTTGCGTCTCGTCGTTCTTCGCGGCGATGAGCGGTGCGCTGTACGGCTCGTCGGTCCACTTCGCCACAACGGCGGACAGCCACTTCACCGCCTTCAACTCGCTGATCCTGCTCGCCCTGCTCGCCCTCGCCCCGTTCGCCGAGCCGTGGTACGCGCTGTTCGCCCTGATCGCCGCCGTCATCCCGGGCTACCTGACCGGTGCGAACACGGCGAACTGGTTGAACGTGGTCTTCGGCGTGTCGGCGGTCAGCGTCGCCCTGCGCGGCGGCCACCCGGCCATGCCGGCGAGGCTGCAATCGTTCTTCGAGCAGTTCCGGAGGCACCCGGCACCGCACACTCCGACACTCCCGCAGTCGCTCCCACCGCGGGCGCCAGTGGGCGCGGCGGCATCCGCAGCGCACCCTGCCCCGCTCGAACGCAGCGCCGTCGCCACCCCTCGCTCCATGCCCGGCCCTCCAGCCGCCACCGGTCTCGCGGCGCGGGGGCTCTCGGTGCACTTCGGCGGCCTGGTCGCCGTCGACGCGTTCAGCTTCGACGCGCCGGTCGGCCGCGTCACCGGGCTGATCGGCCCGAACGGCGCGGGCAAGACCTCCACGTTCGACGCGTGCAGCGGGCTCAACCGGCGCATCGGCGGGCAGGTCCTGCTCCACGGCCGCGACGTCACCGGGCTCGGGCCCGCCGCCCGCGGGCGCCTCGGCCTGGGCCGGACGTTCCAGCGCATGCAGCTCGCCGAACGCCTGACGGTCGAGGACAACGTGGCGCTCGGACGGGAGGCGGCGCTCGCCGGCGCACGCGTGCTGTCGCAGCTGGCCGCCCGCCCGGCGGACAGCCGGGAGACGCGTGACGCGACCGCCGCTGCGCTCGAGCTGTGCGGCATCTCTGACCTGGCGGGGACGCAGGCCGGCGCGCTGTCGACCGGGCAGCGGCGCCTCGTGGAGCTGGCCCGTTGCCTAGCGGGGAGCTTCGACGTGATGATGCTCGACGAGCCGTCCTCGGGCCTCGACCGTGACGAGACGGCCGCCTTCGACGAGGTGCTGCGGCGCGTGGTCGCCGAACGCGGCTGCGGCGTCCTGCTCGTGGAGCACGACATGTCGTTGGTGATGAACGTGTGCAGTTACATCTACGTGCTCGATTTCGGGCGGCTGATCTTCGAGGGTGACCCGGCGGCCGTCGCGGCGAGCGCCACGGTGCAGGCCGCGTACCTCGGGACCGGCGCCGTGGTCGGCGTGGCGGTGGGCGGGGACCGATGAACGCGCCGGCGCTCGACGTCGTCGGGCTCGAGGTCGGGTACGGCCGCAGCACCGTGCTGCGCGACGTGTCGCTCAGCGTCGCGGCGGGCTCCGTCACGGCGCTGCTCGGGCCCAACGGTGCCGGGAAGTCGACCCTGCTGCGGGCGGTCTCGGGCTTCCTCACGCCGAGGAAGGGCCGCATCAACCTGTTCGGCGACGACGTGACGGACGTGAGCGCGCACCGGCGCTTCGAACGCGGCCTGTGCCACGTGCCCGAAGGGCGGGGCGTCTTCCGCTCGCTCACGGTGCGCGACAACCTGGTCATGCAGTCGGCCCCGGGCGGGGAGCACGAAGCATTCGACAAGGCGGTCGCCGCCTTCCCCATCCTCGGCGAGCGGATGTACCAGGTGGCCGGCACGCTGAGCGGCGGGCAGCAGCAGATGCTGGCCATGGCGGCCGCGTACGTGCGCGACTCGCGCCTGATCCTCGTGGACGAGGCATCGCTCGGCCTGGCCCCCGTCATCGTCGACGAGATCTTCGCCTTCCTCGAGCGGCTCAGCGCCGAGGGGACATCGTTGTTGGTCGTTGACCAGTTCGTCACGCGGGCGCTGGCGATGGCCACGACGGCGTACGTCTTGCGCAAGGGCTCGGTCGTGTACTCCGGCCCGGCTGACCAGCTCGTCGATTCCGACGTCTTCAGCAGCTATATCGGGGCCGGCCCCGCGTCGTAGCGGCCGCGCCCGCCGCCGCAGCCGCTCAGACCGCGGTCGCCCCCATGTCGACCGGGAGCTGGATCCCCGTGACGCGCCGCGACGCGTCCGACGCCAACCACACGACGGCGTCGGAGATGTCCTCGGGGGACGCCAGCACCGGGTCGTCGAGCACGGCGGCGAAGCTGCGCGCGTACGTCGGGTGCGCCTCGAGCATGGCGTGCACCGCCGGGTCGTGCGCCATCGGGGTATCGACTCCCCACGGGTGGATGGAGTTGGCGCGGATGCGGTAGGGGCCGAGTTCGATGGCGGCCGCCTTCACCAGCCCGACCAGCCCGTGCTTGGCCGCGGTGTAGTGCGCCTGCCCCGGCAGGGCCTTGATGCCTGCGACCGACGAGATGGCGATCAGCGAACCGCCCCGGCCCTGTTCGATCATGGTGGGGACCGCGGCGCGGAACGTCCGCCAGGCGCCGGTGAGGTTGATGTCGATCGTCGCTCGCCACACCTCGTCGGGCATCTCCCAGAACCTGCCCCATGACGAGATCCCCGCGTTCGCCACCACCACGTCGAGGCCGCCGAGCTCCTGCGCGCCCCGTCCGACGGCGGAGTCGAGCGCGGCCTGGTCGCGCACGTCGGCGACGGCCGTGACGGCGCGCCGGCCGTGCTTCTCCACCAGTGTTGCGGTCTCCTCGAGCTCGTCGCGGGTCGCGGGCGGGTACCCGAGGGCGATCGGGGCGGCGCACAGGTCGACCGCGATCACGTCCGCGCCCTCCATCGCGACGCGCACCGCGTGCGAGCGTCCCTGGGCGCGCGCCGCACCCGTGATGAGGACGACCTTGCCGTCGAGGACGCCCATCAACGGTCGATCTGGGCGCGCAGGTCGTCGGGGATGGTGCCCGACGTGATGTCCCCGCTCTCACCGAGGTCGGTAGGGAAGATGATCGAGACGCGGGAGAACGTCCCACCGTCGCACGACGCGATGGTCTGCCCCGACATGTAGGCCGACTCGTCGGAGGCGAGGAACAGCGCCACGTTGGCGTTGTCGCGCAACGTCGGCGGTCGGTCGAGGCGCAACGGCATGGCGCGCGCGTCGGGGTCCCACGGCTGCATCTGCTCGTACGAGCGGCCGAGGACGTCGGCCTCGGGTGGGAGTGCGAAGTTGATGGACATGCCGTGCACCGGGCACAGGGCGTTGGCTCGGATCCCGTGCGCACCGAGCTCGAGGGCGACCGCCCGGACGAGCCCGTTGGCACCGGCCTTGCTCGCCGTGTACATCGGGAACCCCGGGTAGGCGACGAACCCCGACGCCGACGTCGTCGCCAGCAGGGTGCCGGGTGCCCCTTGGGCGATCATCTGCCGGGCCGCGTGCTTCCAGGCCAGGTAGATCCCCGTCACGTTGGTGGCGAAGATGTTGTCCCAGTCCTCGCGCGTCGAATCGACGAACTGCTGCATCCCGAAGCCGGGCTCGGGAATGCCGGCGTTGGCCCACATCACGTCGATGCGGCCGAAGGCCTCCACCGCCGTCCCGACCAGGCGCGCCATGTCGGCTTCGGAGCGCACGTCGGCGTCGATGGCGACCGCCCGCCCGCCAGCGGCCTCCACCTCCTTGGCGACGTTCTGGGCGCGGCCGGGCACGACGTCGCTGGTCACGACGCGTGCGCCCTCGCTCGCGAACAGCAGCGCGCCCTCGCGCCCGAGGCCCGACCCCGACCCGGTGATGGCGATGACCTTGTCCGGCAGTCTCACCCGAATTAGCATAATGATCTAACCGTCACTGGACAAGGGGGCGTCGTGCGCGACGACATCGTCGAACTGCGGCTCGAGGACATGGGCGCGGAGCTGCAGGCGCTCATCGCCTACATGCCCAACCATGCGTTCGACACCGAGCACTCGCAAGCGGCCCTCGACCACGTCGTGCGCACGACACCGGTCGTGCGATGGGAGATGGGTGTCGGGTTCTTCACCATGGAGGACATCGTCGCCGCGGCGCGCAACCCGGCGATCGTCTCGGCCGACCCGGCGACCGGTGTGCCGCAGGGCATGGGCAGCCGGGAGCCCCTGGTCCCGCTGCACGTCGATGGCGAACGCCATCGCCTCGCCCGCAAGCTGCTTGACCCGCTCCTTGCGCCGAAGATGGTCGCTCCCGTCGCGGCAGAGGTGCGCAAGCTGGCGAACGAGCTCATCGACGGGTTCGTCGGTGATGGGCAGGTGGAGATGCACGATGCGTTCTGCGTCCCGCTGCCGTCGACGATCTTCCTCCGGCTGTTCGGTATGCCGCCCGGTGACACCGAGTTCCTGATCGCCATGAAGGACCGCATCCTCAACAACGAGGGCAGCACGCCGGAGGAGAAGGAGCGGTTGGGCGTGGCGGCCGGTGACCGGTTACGCGAACGGCTGCGGCAGCGCATCGCCGAGCGCCACGGCGAGCCGGTCGCCCGTGACGACTGGATCGGCCGCTTCATGACCTTCGAGGTGGACGGGGCGCGCCTGACCGATGACGACCTCGTCAACATCATGCACCTGTTCACCATCGCCGGGCTCGACACGGTGACGTCGTCCCTGTCGTGCATCATCGCCTGGTTCGCCACCCACCCGGCCGAGCGCCGCCGGGTCGTCGCCGACCCGGCATTGCTGCCGGCGGCGATCGAGGAGCTCATGCGCTACGAGAGCCCTGTCCCGGGGGGCGGGGCGCGCTGGGCGGTCGAGGACACCGAGGTCAACGGCGTCCCGGTGCGGGCGGGGGAGATGGTGTACCTGTGCTGGGCGACGGCCAACGTCGACCCGCGCGCGTTCGACCGGCCGCTCGCCGTTGAGCTCGACCGCTCGCCCAACCGCCACATCGCGTTCGCCGCCGGCACGCACCGGTGCCTCGGCTCGCACCTGGCGCGCGTCGAGCTGCGGGCGGCGATGGAGCAGCTGCACGAGCGCATCCCCGACTACTGGGTCACACCGGGCGACGCGGTGGCCTACGAGAGCCATGGCGTGCGCCAGGCCCTGCGCCTCCCGCTCACGTTCGGCGCCGGGTGAGCCGGGTCACGCGACCAGCAGCCGGCCTCCGTCGAGGAGGAGCGTGGCACCGGTGAGGAAGCGGAGGTCGTCGTCGACCAACGCGGCCACGGCACAGCCGATGTCAGCGATGTCGTCGCCCATGCGCCCGAGCGGGATCTGGCGCACGATCCTGGCCCAGCGGTCGGGGTCGGCGTCACGGAACGCGGCCGATGACGGGCTCATCGCCGCCGGGCAGACGACGTTCACGCGGATGCCGTCGCGCCCCCACTCGTTGGCGGCCACCCGCGTGAGCCCGCGGACGGCCTCCTTCGCCATGACGTAGGGCGCGAACCCGCGGTCCCCGGTGATCGACGTCGACGAGCCCAAGTTGACGATGCTCCCGCCCCCTCTCCTCTTGAGGTGCGGGTAGCACGCCTGCATCGCATACAGCGTCCCCAGCGCGCCGCTCCGGAACACGAGCTCGAAGTCCTCATCGCCGAGGTCGGCGAGCATGATGCCGGGCTTTGACGACTGGGCGTTGTTGATGAGGATGTCGAGCCCGCCGTAGGCGTCGATCGTGGCGTCCACGGCGCGGCGCACGTCGGCGCGCGATCCCACGTCGCCCGCCACCGCGATCGCCTCGCCACCGCCGCTCGCGATCTCGGCGACGACGGCTTCGATGGTCGCGGGTGTACGGCCGGTGACCGCCACCCTCACCCCACGCCGGCTGAGGACGAGAGCGATCGCCCGCCCCAGCCCCTGGCCGCCCCCCGTCACGATCGCCACCTTGCCGTCAAGGCTCATGCCGCCGTCCCTGAGGGTCTGACGTCTCGCACTGTCGTAGCCTGCCGTTATTGACAGTTTCTGTCAATAAGCTATACGTTTCGGCCGGACATGGCGGACGCCCTCGCTGTCGACACCGACCGCCTCGACGGATGGATCGCCGACCGGCTCGAGGGGTTCGGGCTTCCGCTCACTGCTGACCGCCTCGGGCTGGGCGCAGGGATCGCCAACGCGCTCTACCTCGTGCGGCGGGGCGACCACGCCTGGGTGCTCCGGATGCCCCCCAAGGTCAAGAACGACCCGAGCGCCTCGGACACGCTGCGGGAGTGGCGCATCCTCACCGCGCTGGAGGGCACGGCGGTGCCCCACCCGGCACCGCGTCTGCTCTGCGAAGACGTCGGCGTCCTCGGTGCACCGTTCCTGGTGATGGATGTCGTGGACGGGTTCACGCCCGGTGTCGAACTGCCGGAGCCCTTCGCGGGTGACGGGTCCCTGCGTGCCGACCTGGCGATGGCGTACGTCGATGGCTGCGCGGCGCTGTCGGCGGTCGACTGGCGCGCACGCGGCCTCGAGGGGCTCGGGAAGCCTGAGGGCTTCCTCGAGCGCCAGGTCACGCGCTGGCTCGCGCAACTGGCGCGGTACGAGACGCGGGAGCTCCCCGAGCTCGGGTTCGTCACCGACTGGCTCGAGGCCAACCGGCCGGAAATGAGCGCGCCGGGCCTCATCCACGGTGACTACAGCCCGTTCAACGTCATGGTCGCCCGCGCGGCCCCGGCGCGCCTCGCGGCGATCGTCGACTGGGACACGGGGACCATCGGCGACCCGCTCCTCGACATCGGCCACCTCCTCGCCCGCTGGACCGAGCCAGGGGAGGACGCCGTCATCTCGGAACTGCCCGGCGGCGTGTGGGGGTACCCGTCACGCGCGGAGATGGCGGCGCGCTACGGCGCGGCGACAGGGCGCGACCTCGCCGCCCTCCCGTACTACGAGGCGCTCGCCCTCTTCAAGCTGGCGGTCATCCTGGAAGGGACCTTTGCGCGCGAGCGCGCCGCCGGCGTGCCCGACAGCGCCAACTCGATGGGCGAGATCGTCCCGCGGCTCCTGCGCGGGGCGGCGGCGTTCGCCAGCGGGGAGCGCAGGTGAACCCGCCGGGCGGGACCGCCAACGCGCCCCAGACGGCGGCGCGCCACGGCGTTGCACCCCACGTGACGACGGCGGAGCCACTGGCGGACCGTCGGCGCCGGCTGGTCAGAGCCGACATCGCGCGCGTCGCCATGGCCCTGTTCGCCGAGCGCGGGTTCGGCGCGGTGACGGTCGACGACGTCGCCGCGGCTGCGGGCATCTCGCCCCGGACGTTCTTCCGCTACTTCGCGGCGAAGGACGATGTGGTGCTCGAGTACGACCAGCGGCTCCGCCGACGGCTCATCGACGCGGTCGCGTCCCGCCCGCCCGGCGAGGGCGCGGTGACGGCGCTGCGCACTGCCTATGTCGAGACCGCGCGCGTGGCGCCTGCCGAGCGGGCGCGGGTCGTGCAACTGGGGCGTGTCCTCGCCGGTGCGCCCGCCCTGCGCGCCGCGGCGCACGGCGCGCTCGCCGAGCCCGACGATGCGTTGCTCGCGGTCGTGGCGTCCCGCATGCGGTTGCCGCCGTCCGACCCGCGCCCGCGCACCGTGGTCGTCGCCATGGCGGCCGTCGCCGCCGCGGAGTGGGCCGCCTGGGTGGCCGTCCCGAAGGGCGACCCCGCCCGCCGGATCGCCGTCGCCCTCGCGCTGGTGGAGCGCGGGCTGGCCGCGCTCGACCAGCCGACCCGGAGCAGGAAGGCTGCTGCCCCATGATCGACAAGCTGTCACTGGAGGGGAAGGTCGCCATCGTCACCGGCGGGAGCCGGGGCATCGGCCGCGCCATCGTCACTGCCTTCGCTGCCGCGGGAGCCGATGTCGTCATCGCCTCGCGGAAGCTCGACGCCTGCCAGGCCGCGGCTGCCGAGGTACGGGCGTTGACCGGCCGGCGGGCGTGGGGCACCGACTGCCATGTCGGCCGCTGGGGCGATTGCGACCGGCTGGTCGCAACGACGCTCGAGCAGTGCGGCCGGCTGGACGTGCTGGTCAACAACGCCGGGATGTCGCCGCTGTACGAGGACCTGGCCGCGGTCACCGAGGAGCTGTACGACAAGACGCTCGCCGTCAACCTCAAGGGCCCGTTCCGGCTCGGTGCCCTCGCCGGTACGCACATGGCCCGCAGCGGGGGTGGCGCCATCATCAACGTCGGCACGGTGGGCTCGCTGGTGGCCAGCCCGCGCGAGCTCCCGTACGCCTGCGCCAAGGCCGGCCTCAACGCGCTGACGATCGGGCTGGCCGATGCGTTCGCGCCGACCGTGCGGGTCAACGCCATCCTCCCAGGCGCGTTCAACACCGACGTCACCAAAGCCTGGACCGACGAGATGCGGTCGGGCGCCTCGATCCCCATGCGCCGACTGGGTGAGCCCGACGAGATCGGGCCGCTCGCCGTCTACCTGGCGTCCGATGCGGCGAGCTACACGACGGGCGCCATCATCCGGGTTGACGGCGGCTACGCCCGGAAGGTCTGAGGCGTGGACGGGCGGGTGGCGCTTGTCACCGGCGCCGGGCGGGGCCTGGGGCGTGCGCACGCGCTCGCGCTCGCGGCGGCGGGCGCCGCGGTGGTCGTGAACGACATCGACCACGACCACGCCGATGCGGTCGCTGGCGAGGTGCGCGCCGCCGGCGGACGGGCGGTTGCCGACAGCACCGACGTCGCGTCTGTCGCCGGCGGACGGCGAGCGGTCGCCGCGGCGATCGACGCGTTCGGCCGTGTCGACGTGGTCGTCAACAACGCCGGGTTCGCGCACGGCGGCGGGCCGGTCGCCGACCCGGTGGCAGCCGAACTCGACGCCCTCCTCGACGTGCATTTCAAGGCGGCTCTCGGCACCATGGCCGCTGCCCTGGCGGACATGCGGCCGAGGGGGTGGGGGCGCATCATCAATACGGTCTCGGAGGCGTCGCTCGACGCGCGGTTCGTCGCCTCGCTCGGGTACGGCGCGGCAAAGGCCGCGTTGTGGTCGGCCACGCTCGTCGCCGCCGTCGAGGCGGCACCCTACGGGGTCACGGTCAACGCCATCTCGCCCGGTGCGCGCACCCGGCTCAACGCCGACGTGCTCGACGCCGGGTTCCGCTCCGGGTCGTCGGCCGCGCTGGACCTCGACCCCGCGCATGTGGCTGCGGTCGTCGCCTACCTGGCGTCGGAGGAGGCTGGGGACATCACCGGTCGCATCGTCCACGCTGCCGGCGGCCACGTGCGCGAGTACTCGACGGTGCGGACGTCGGGGTCGGACCTGGTGCGCCGCCTCCAAGCGGCGCTCGGGGGCCGCTCAGTCGACTGAGCGCAGCATGGCGCGCAGCTCGTGCTTCTTCACCTTGCCCGACGCGGTCAACGGGAGCGCGGGCATGGCGACCCAGCGCCGCGGCACCTTGAACGACGCCAGGTGCTCACGGCCGAAGCGCTCGAGGTCCGCCGGGTCAACGGCGGCGCCTGGCGCCGGGCGGTAGCACGCGACCGGGACTTCTCCCCACCGCGCGTCGGCAACCGCCACGACAGCGATGTCCGAGATACCTGCATGGCGCATCAGCACGCCTTCGACTTCGGCCGGGTAGATGTTCTCGCCGCCGCGGATGATGACGTCGCGTACGCGGCCCAGGACCGTGACAGTCCCACGGTCGTCCATCGCGCACACGTCGCCCGTGCGCAACCAGCCGTCTGGGCCGAGGGTCTGGGCGGCGACGTCTGGTGGCACGCCGACGTAGGCGTCCATCACCAACGGTGAGCGCATCCACAGCTCGCCGGGCTCGCCGAACGCCGCCGTGCTCCCGTCGTCCCTGACGATCCGGGCGTCGCGGCGGGGGTTGGGGCGGCCGATGGTCTCCGCCTTCGTGCGGTCGTCGTCATCGGGGCTGGTCTGGATGGCGTTCGGCGACTCCGATTGGCCGTACGCGTTCACGATCACCGCGCCGAACGCCGCCTCGGCCCGCCGGATCAACGCCGTCGGGACGACCGACCCTCCCGTCTGCACGATCCGCAGGGCGCTGAGGTCGGTGGTCGCGAAGCGAGGGTGTTCGAGCATCGCCAGCTGCATCGTCGGGACGGTCCCGATGACCGTTGCCCGCGCCCTCGCGAGCAGGTCGAGGACATCGCCGGGCTCGAACGCGGGCACGACGACGAGCGTGGCACCCGCGCTCAGCACGGCGAGGGCGACGGAGACCGACCCACCGACGTGGTGCATGGGCATCACGTTGAGCCAGATGTCGTCGTCACGGCCGCCCATCGCCGTGAACGACAGGCGCGCGCAGTTGTAGGCGGCGCGGTGGCTGAGGACCGCGCCCTTGGGGCGCCCCGTCGTCCCGGACGTGAACTGCACGAGGAACGGGTCGTCGGCCGACACGGCCGGGAGCGGTGCGCGACCAGGGAGGTCGCGCCAGCGCGCCAGCGGGTGCGCACCAGGGAGCCGCGCGAGCAGCGGGGCACCGCGGTAGGTGAGGTCGGCGAGCACGGCCGCTGCACCCGACGCGCGGAGGATGTGGTCGATCTCCTCGTCGGTGAGCGCCGGGTTGACGGGGACGAGCGGCGTCCCGGCCAACGCTGCCGCGTACTCGAGGACGACCCAGTCCACGCTGGCCGATGCGGCAACGGCCACCGGCGCGCGCCCGACGAGCCGGGCCAGCCGCGCGGCGAGCCCGAGCGCACGCTCGAAGAGCGACGCGTAGGTCAGGGACTCGAGGGCCCCGCCGGAGCCCCACACCAACGCCGGGTGGTCGGCGCGGGTGGTCGCCCGGTCCTCGAGGACACGGCCGACCGGCCGGGTGTCGAGCGTGTGGCGCCCGTCGTCGTGCCACCAGGCACCGCCCGCCGGGTTCGCTCCGACGCGCTCGTCATGCCCGGTCGCAGCTGGCGTCAGGTTCGCCGCTGCGCCCCCGTCATCCCCCATGGCGGCCGCCGTCAGGTGCGCTCGTGCCCGAAGCGCGTCGCGATGCACGCCGGCGGGTTCACCCCGCCTCGCCCCGCATCCGTCGCAGGCGGCCAGCGGTCCGTTCCAACCATGCGTCGTAGTCCTGGGCCTTCCGCGCGAACGATTCCCCGACGCGCGGGTGCGGCAAGGCCAGGAAGCGGCCGTCGTCGAGCGCCTGGAGCACGGCCGCAGCGGCGTCCTCGGGCTGCACGACATCACCGATGCGCGCGACGAAATCGGGGCCGGGCGCCGCTCCCGGGGCTTCATTGTCCTCGTCCCGGCCGAGCATCCCGGTGTAGACGGCGTTGGGGCACAGGCATGCGACGCGGATCCCGAGGTGCGCGTAGTTGAGCGCGATCCATTCGGCGAACCCGAGCGCCCCATGCTTTGTGAGCGTGTAGCCCATCCCCGACGGGCCGGTGATGAGGGCCGCGGACGAGAGCGTCTGCACGAGCGCGCCGTGGCCGCGCGTGACCATGCCCGGCACGACGGCCTGGGCCATCCACACGTGCGCGAGCAGGTTGATGTCCGTGATCCGGCGGATGTCATCGGCCGAGTCGGCGAGGCCGTCTGCCACGCCCGTGATGCCCGCGTTGGACGCGGCCACCTCGACGGGGCCGAGTTCGCGTTCGGTCGTGGCGACGAGCGCCTTGACCGCGTCGGGGTCACCGACGTCGCACACCACGGCCAGACCGCCGACCCGCGCCGCCACCTTCTCGGCCCGGGCCGCGTGCACGTCGGCCACGGCGACGCGGGCGCCGCGCTCGGCGAGCGCCTCGGCCAGCGCCCTGCCGATGCCGTGCCCGCCGCCGGTCACGATGGCGGCCTTGCCGGCGACGTCGTAGGTCACGCGCCGGCCCTCCGGCGCAGCACGCGACCGGGGAGCTGGCCGGTCAACTGGCCGTCGGTGTGCGTCGGTGTGCCGGCCACGATCGTGCAACGGTAGCCACCCGGCGGCCGGCGCAGCCGGGAGGCACCACCGGGCAGGTCGTCGGTCATGACGTCCGGCTCCCAGCGCAGCTCGTCGAGGGCGAACACGACGAGGTCGGCGTGGGCCCCGGCGGTGACGACGCCCCGTCCCTCGAACGCGAACAACGCCGCCTGCCGCCCCGTGAGCGCGTGCACCGCGGCCTCGAGCGAGAGGTCGGCGCGCTCGCGGACGTGACGGGTCAACAGCAGCGTCGTGTCGCCCGCGGCGCACATCATCCGCACGTGGGCGCCCGCGTCGCTGTTGCCGACGATCGCCGCCGGGTGGAGGAGCGTGGCGGCGACGCCATCGGGGTCGGAGTTCGCCACGCCGACGCCGACGACCCCCGGCCGGAGGTCGTTGTCCAGCAGCCAGTCGGCAAGCACGTCGGACGGGTGCCCGCCCCGTGCGGCCACGAGATCGGCCAGCGTGGCGCCCACCCACGGCGAGAGCGCGGCGTCTGACACGGACACGAAGCGGATCCGTTCGGGGTGCTTGTGCGGGATCATCACCCACGACACGGCGTCCCACTCGGCGCGGGCGCGGGCGCGCCACGCCGAGTCGCGCAGCATCTGGGCTTTCTCGGTGGCGCCGGCCTGCACCATCGGGTGCCACGCGTCTGGTAGGGCGGCGAACGACATCCCGCCGGTCCAGTTGACCTGGATGTCGAGGGTGCGCGGCGACACCTGCGGGTACGTACGGCAGCCCGACGACTGCAGGGAGGCAGCGAAGTCCAGCAGCTGTGGTGCCCGCTCTGGAGCGGCGGCGTCGTCGAAGACACCGATCCACGTGTTGACGAGGTCGCGCTCGCGCGCCAGGACGGCGATGCGCTCCACGTCCTGCTTCAGGCGCGTGAAGCCGGGTGTCGGGATGAACTGCAGGAACCGACGGCTGTCGGCGAGCACGCTGATCAGCGCGCGGAACTCGCCATCGTCGGCCACCCGGCTCGGCACGGGCCGCCGGGCGCGGTCGGTGTCGAAGCCGAGGGACGTGGACATGCCGTAGGCGCCGGCACCGAGGCATCCCTCGAGGAGCGTCGCGATGCGGCTGACCTCGCCCGCATCGGCGGGCCGTTCCCACGCCGCGTCACCCATGACGGCGAGGCGGAGCGGCGTGTGCCCGACGAGCGTCGCCACGTTCACCGACGCGCCGTCGTCGTCCAGTGCGTCGAGGTACTCCGCGTAGGAGCCCCAGGAGAACGGCACCGCGGCGGCGAACACGTCGTCGGGGAGGTCCTCGACGTAGCAGAACAGTTCCGTCAGTGCGGCGTGGTGGGAGGGGAGCACCGGGGCCAGCGACAGCGAGCAGTTGCCGACCAGGACGGTGGTCACGCCGTGCTGGGGCATGGGGTCGCAGGTGCGGTCCCAGAAGAGCGTCGGGTCGAAGTGGGTGTGCGTGTCGATGAACCCCGGGCACACGACGCACCCAGAGGCATCGACCACCTCCTCCGCGTCGCGCGTCAGGCGAGGGCCGACCTCGGTGACGCGGCCGCCGGCGACGCGCACATCGGCCGTGACGCCCGGCGCGCCCGTGCCGTCGATCACGGTGCCGCCCTTGATCAGCAACGCGCCCATGGCCCCTCCCGAGATGACAAAGCAGCTAAAAGATACAACCATTTGGAGCGCTGCCGGGCTGGAACGGGGTTCCGGGCCAGGGCCCGTGACGGCGCACCACCGTGCCCGTACCCTGGGCACATGACCGAGAAGATCTGGGCGCACTCCGGCGATTCGCACTTCATCGAACCGGCCGACCTCTGGCACCAGATCATGCCGAAGGCGCAGGCCGACCGCATGCCGCGGACCGAGTTGCTCTCCGACCACGAGGAGCGCGTGACCGTCGACGGCAAGAGCTTCGTGCGCACCATCCCCAAGATCCTGCGGGCGAAGGGCGCGACGGGCGAGACCATTGCTGAGCTGTCGCACCGGCCGCCGGGAGCGCGCGACGTGCGCCAGCGCCTCCGCGACCTCGACGAGGAGGGCATTTGGGGCGAGGTCGTCTACCAGTCCATCGGCCTGTGGTCGGCGCTGATCGAGGACCGTCAGCTCATCCGTGACGCGGCGCGTGCCGAGAACGAGTGGCTCGCCGCGGAGATCCAGGCCGTGGCGCCCGACCGCCTGGTGTGCGCCGCGCTCATGCCGATGCTCGACGTCGCCGACGCTGTGGCCGAGCTGCAGCACGCCGCAGAGGTCGGGCTGCACCTGGTCAGCCTGCCCACCGGCAACCCGCCGGGCACGGAGGACTGGAACCACGACAGCTGGGAGCCGCTGTGGGCAGCGGCCGAGGAGGCCGGCATGGTGGTCGGCTTCCACATCGGGACCGACGGGGGCGACCAGTCGGCCGTGTTCCGGGGGCCGGGTGGCGCCATCCTCAACTACGTGCACACCGGCTACGGCGGGCAGTACGCGGCGATGAAGCTGGTGACCGGCGGTGCACTCGACCGGCACCCCGGGCTGAAGGTGCTCGTTTCCGAGGGCGGCGCCACGTGGGTCCCGTTCATCGGCGACCGGATGAACGAGGCGTACCGCCAGCACGGCATGTTCGTCCGGCCTCAGTTGTCGCGCCTACCGAAAGAGATCCTGTTCCGCCAGGTGTACGCCAGCTTCCAGCACGACGAGTCCGCGCCCGCAGCGCTGTGGGCGATGGGGTACCAGAACGTGCTGTGGGGCAGCGACTACCCGCACCTCGAGGGCACCTACGGCCACACGCAAAAGACGCTGCACGAGTTGTTCGACGACGTGGCGCCCGAGGTGCGCCAGCGGATCACGCGGGGTTCGTTCGAGGAGCTCTTCCCGCACGTGAGCGCGCCACCGGCCTGACCGCGCCCAGGGCGCGGAGGACGAAGTCGGCGACCGACGCAGCGATGTCCTCCTCGGCACCGGCGTGGGCCAGCGCAGTCGACATCGCTGCCCCGGCCAGGTCGTGGATCAGCAGCGCGTCGCGCTCGGGGTCTGCCAGGGGGAAGATGCCGGCGTCGCGCCCGGCGGTGATGGCCTCGGTCAGCGGGTCGAGGATGGCGCGTGCGGCTCCCGCGACGTCGTCGGCGAACCGGCGGACGACCGCCGGCTGCGACGTGAACAGCCGGGCGCGCGCCGCGCGCCTCGGGTCGCCTGCGGCGAGCACGATCTCGCGCGCCCAGGCCACGACCTGTTCCTCAGGCGATCCCACGCGCGCCAGGGCGGCGGTCACCCGCGCCCCGACGCGCGAGTACTCGTCGGCCATCAGGGTGAGGAACAGCTCGTCTTTGTCGGAGAAGTGCCGGTAGAAGGTCCGCGCCGACAGGCCCGTCTCCCGGAGGAGGAGCTGCACCTTGAACCCTTCGAAGCCGGAGCGTTCGAGGACGGTCCAGGCGGCGCCGATCAACTGCGCCCGCTCATCGGCTGCCCCGCCCGCGTCCGCCGCCCCGCCCGCCCTCCGCCCGTCCCGGCCGCCCGCCCCACCACCCGCAGCATGAGGCCCGGCCCGCCCGCCGGCTCCCCCCGGCCCAGCACCGGCCGTTCCCATCGCCTTAGCGAGCGCTCTCGAGGACCTCGGCCAGCACGGCCGGCTCCACGTTGTACGGCGCGTAGAGCGTGATCCTCGGCGCCACGCCGCCCCATCGCGCGCGCAGCCCGCGGCCGACCGCATCCGGCGTCCCGACGACGGCGAAGGCGTGGAGGACGTCATCATCGATGGCGTCTCCCATCTCGGCCCACCGGCCGGCCCTCGTCATGGCGTTGAGCTCCGGTTGCAGCCCGCCCCACCCGTGCAGGTCGAGCACGGCGCGGTACGACGGCGTTGACGCGTAGAAGGCGATCTGCGCCTTCGTCCCCTTGATGGCGGTAGCGAGCTCGGCCTCGTCCCGGCCGGTGCACGTGAACGCCGGCCCGGTGACGGTGAACCCGTCGAGGTCGCCATGGCCGGCGCGGGCGCGCCCGCGGCGGAGGGCGGGGAGGGTCAGCTCGGCCAGCGACCGCTCCGAGGTGAGCGGGTGGAAGAAGAAGCCGTCGCACACCTCGCCGGCGACCTCCGTCATTTTCTCGCCCACGCCGGCGAGGTAGATCGGCGGCGGCCCGTAGTCGTGGGCGGCGGGGGAGAAGAACGGCGTCATGAGCGTGTGCGTGTAGAAGTCGCCCCGGAAGTCGAGCTTCTCGCCGGTCTGCCACGTGGCCCAGATGGCGCGCAGGGCCATCACGTACTCACGCATCCGCGGTGCCGGGTGCGACCAGGGCATCGAGAAGCGCCGTTCGATGTGCGCCTTGACCTGTGAGCCGAGCCCTAGTACGAACCGTCCCTCGGATGCCAGGGCGAGGTCGAACGCCGTGCTCGCCAGCGTCATCGGCGTGCGGGCGAACGCGATCGCGACCGCCGTGCCGACAGTGACCCTGTTGGTCCCCCTCGCCGCGGACATCAGCTGCAGGAACGGGTCGTGCTCGGTCTCGCCGACCCACAGCCCGTCGTAGCCCGCAGCCTCCAACGTCCGGGCTTCGTCCTCGGTCCCCCGGACGTCGCGGCTCAACATGGCGTCGATCTGCATCATCTCCTCCTCAGGACGGCTCCTTGGGCAGGCCCAGCACGCGCTCACCCACGATGTTGCGCTGGATCTCGTTGGCGCCGCCATAGATCGTCTCGGCGCGTGCGTTGAGGAAGCTCCGCACCATCGGGTGTCCCGGGCCCGCCGCGCCCGTCACCGGGCCCGCGATCGCTTCGGCCCCGAGCACGTCGACCATCAGCTCTCCGAACTGGCGGTGCCAGTTGGCCCAGTACAGCTTCCCGATCGACGACTCAGGCCCGGGGTGCGCGCCACGCAGCACGGCGCCGAGCAGGCGGTCGTTGTTGAGCTCCATGATGCGCAGCCCTGCCCACGCCCCCGCCAGCCGCTGGCGCACGACGGGGTGGCGGTTGGCCCCCTTTTCGACGGCGAGGTCGATGAGGCGCGCCATCTCCCGGCGGAACATGGCCTGGAAGGGGAGGACCGTCGCACCGGCGCGTTCGTTCCCGAGCGTGCCCATCACGACCTTCCACCCACCGTCCACCTCGCCGACGACGTTGCCGGCTGCGGTCCTCGCGCCCGAGAAGAACACCTCGCAGAACTCCTCGCCCCCCGCAAGGTTGCGGATGGTCCGCACGTCGACGCCCGGTTGGTGGCGGGGGACGAGCAGCATCGAGATCCCGCGGTGGCGCGGGGCGTCGCGGTTGGTGTGGCACAGCACGTACAGCCAGTCGGCGCGGTGCCCGAAGGTCGTCCAGACCTTCTGCCCGTCGATGACCCATTCGTCGCCATCGAGCTCGGCGCGCGTCGTGAGCGAGGCGAGGTCCGAGCCCGCCCCTGGCTCGCTGAAGCCCTGCCCCCACATCTCCTCGCACGCGGTGATGGCCGGGAGGAACCGTTGCTTCTGCGCCGGCGTGCCGAACTCCATGAGGGTCGGGCCGAACAGGTCCCTGCCCTGCACCCCCACCCAGTACGGCGCGTCGGCGGCGGCGTGCTCGATGTGGAACAGGAGCTCCTGGCGCGCCGTGCCCCCGCGGCCGCCGTACTCCGCTGGCCATGACACGTTGAGCCACCGGCCGGCGGCGAGGGCACGCTCCCACGCCAGGCGCAGCTCCCAGCACGAGTCGTCCGTCGGGCCGCCCACTGCCCCCGCGGCCTTGAACTCGCCCACGAGGTTGTCCGCCAACCAGTCGCGCAGCTCCTCGACGAACGCCTCGTCCCCGTCGAGTCCCACGACGTCAGTACCCCCGCAGCCCCATGGTGCGAGCGATGGCGTTGCGCTGGATCTGGCTGGTCCCGCCGGAGATCGGCGCGACGATCGACTCGCGGTAGCGGAAGCTCATCACGCTTTCTGTCGCGAACCCGTGCCCGGCGAGCACCTGCATCCCGAGGCGCGCCGCGGCGACGTAGGTTTCGGACCCCTTCAGCTTGGCCATCGATGCGGCGCGGCCGAGCGAGCCCGCATCCGTGTCGTACATCCACGCTGCCCGCTGGACGAGCAGCCGCGCCGCGTCGACCTCGGTCTGCATGTCGGCGAGGGCGTGGGTGATCGACTGGAACTCGCCGATCGGGCGCCCGAACGCGTGCCGTTGCTTGGCGTACGCCAGCGCCTCGTCGACCGTCGCCTGGGCAGCCCCGACGTAGCCGCCGCTGATGAGCACCCGTTCGAGCTCGAGGCCAGAGAGCATGAGCTGCCAACCGTTGTTGAGCGGCCCGATGAGGTTGGACCGGGGCACCTCGACATCGTCGAAGAACAGCTCGTACGTGCCGAGAATGTGGCGCGCCAGCGTGGGGATGCGGCGCACCTCGACACCCGGCGACGCCGGGTCGATGAGCAGCACGGAGAGCCCGGCGTGCTTCGGGGCGTCGCGGTCGGTGCGCACGTAGCACAGGACCTGCGTGCCCGGCAGACCGGCACCGGTGCACCACATCTTCTGGCCGTTGACGACGAAGCAGTCGCCCTTGTCGTCGGCGTAGGTGCGCAACGCCGCCAGGTCCGAGCCGGCGTCGGGCTCCGACATCCCGATCGAGAGACGGGTCTCGCCGCGCATGAGCGCCGGGAGGATGGATCGCCGTTGTGCCTCCGTGCCCCACCGCTGGAGGAACATGCCCCCCATCAACGTCAGGATGTAGCACTGCGCCACGTCGAGGCTGGCCCGGCCGAGGGCTTCGGCGAGGATGGCGAGCTCCATCGCGCCACCTCCGCCACCTCCGTCGCTCGCGGGGAATGCCAGCTCGAACCAGCCGAGTTCGGCGAATGCGCAGAACAGCTCCTCGGGATAGTGGTGCGCCTCGTCCCACTCCTTGGCTCGCTCGGGCGGGCAGACGTCGGCGACGAACCGCTCGGCCGTGTCCCGCAGCAGGGCCTGCGCCTCGGTCAGCCCGAAATCCATCAGATCATCTTACTAATTGTTCTGTTCACGCACCAGGTCCCGGCGCAGGAGTTTGCCGCTGGCGTTGCGCGGGAGCGACTCGGCCAGCTCCCACTGCGTGGGCACTTTGAACCCCGCCAGCCGGCCCCGCACGTGCGCCCGCAGCTCGTCGAACCCCGGCGCGGCGGCGGCGTCGGCGGGGACGACGACCGCCTTGACGACCTCGCCCCAGCGGCGGTCCGGCACGCCGATGACGGCGGCTTCTCGCACGCCCGGGTGCTCCTCGAGCACGTGCTCGACCTCGATCGGGTACACGTTCTCGCCCCCGCGGATGATCTTGTCGCCACGCCGCCCGGAGAGGAACAGGTAGCCCTCCCCGTCGAGGCGCCCGAGGTCGCCGGTGCTTAGCCAGCCGTCGTCACCGACGGCGAAGAAGTGCTCGGCCCGGGCGACGACCTCACCGATGCCCGACGCGTCGGGCGCGTCGATGCGCACGTCGACCTCGGGCGCGGCGCGGCCGACCGACGTCAGCAGGTCGTCACGGTGTTCCGCCGCGATGCGGTGGTGGTCGGCCTGCGTGAGGCACGTCACCGGGCTTCCCTCGGTCTGCCCGAAGATGTTGACGAGCCCGACGGCCGGCGCGACGGCGAGCGTCCGCCGCAGCGTGTCGGGGTGCACGGGCGCCGCCCCGTACTGCAGGACGCGGAGCCGCGGCAGGACGAGCGCGCCGGCGTCGAGGAGCATCTCGAGCACGGTCGGGACCGTCAAGGCATGCGTGACGCCGGCGTCGGCGAGGGTGGACCACGCATCGACGGTGAAGCGCGGGACAGGGGCGACGGCCGAACTGGACGCCAGCGCCACCGCGTAGTTGCCGAAGCCGGCGATGTGGTGGAACGGCGACGCGGTCGCGTACACCGCACCGGGGCCGAGGGAGCAGAGGCCCGCATTGATGCGGCAGCGCCTGGCCAACCGGTCCTGGCGGTAGGGCACGGGCTTCGGTGCACCGGTTGTGCCGGAGGTGTGCAGGATGAACGCGGTGCTCACCGGCGAGGGCGCCGGGTCGAGCGGCACCGCGGAGGGCTCGGGGGGGCCCACGACCACGACGGTCACGTCCCGGTTCGCCGCCAGCTGCCCGGCAAGGGCCGCGAACTCGGGCTCGGTCAGCAGGACGGTGCTGTCGATGCCGTCGAGGCAGGGACCGAGCTCGTACGCGGTCAGCCGTGGGCCGAGGGGAGCGAGGGGGCGGCCCGCCGCGGCACCGCCGATCACGTAGGCGAAGGCGGTGGGGGTGGAGGAGAAGAGGGCGGGCACGGGTACCCCTGGGGGGACGAGCGACCGCAGGTGCTCCCCCGCCCCTGCGGCCCGCGCCATCAGCTCGGCGCCCGACCATGCTCCGTCGGCCGTGACGACGGCGGGCCCGTCATGGCGCGACCACGGCGCCAGCATCTCCGACCACGTCAGGGGCGGGCCCCCGGCGCCCGCCGTCGCGCGGTCCTCGCCGCCCCCCGACGCGCCGTCCTCGCCGTGCACCGTCGCGCCCGCCTCGTCAGGCATCGTCACGCGCCACGTACGTGGCGTCGACGAGGACGGCAGTGCGGCCCTCGTGGTCGCGGACCTCCCCTCGCACGGCCGCCAACCGACGCCCGAGGTGCATGACGGCAGCGTGGCATTCGACGGCGCGCCCGTCGGCGGCGATCGGCCGGAGGAATGCGGCGCGCAGCTCGACCGGCCTGAGCTTGCGCTCGTCCGGGATGGCCGCGCGCAATGCGAGGTCAAGGGCGCGCTCACCCATCAGGACGCCGACGCCGCCATGGACCCCGCCCATGGAGTTGGCGAAGCTCGGCAGCGCGTTCACCATGACGCGCACGCCGTCCCTGCGGGCGCGGCGCACCTGAGTACCGAGCAGGGTGTGCACCGGTGCGCCGCCGAGCAGCCGGTGCGGGCGGACGACGGGCGCGGCCGCCTCGGCCACCGGGGTCTCCGGCCTCGCCCGGCGGGGCTCGTCGGGCGGCGGCCGGGGCAGGAACAGTGCACCGATCGTCGCCTGGGCGACGGGTGAGCCATCCGCGGTGGAGATGTCCGCCTCCCCGATGGCGAACGCCCCTTCGGTCCCGCGCCGGCGCCCGGCGGCCTCGAGCACGATCGTGCCCGTCGGGAGCGGGCGGACGAGCTCGAGGTGGAGGTGCGTCGTGACCATGCCCATCACCTGCGGCAGCCCGTAGGTGATGGCGAACCCGAGCACGCCGTCCGCGAGCACCGCCAGTGCGCCGGTTGCCGTGGCCCCGTCCTGGTCGAGCAGCGTGGACGGCGCCCGCATGCGGCACGCCGTGACGGTGTCGCGGCGCGCGATCACGTCGATCCCGACGGTCTCCAGCGCCGGCACGCGGGGGACCGGGCGCGTCGCAGCAGAATCGTCTAACTTCGTGCACTGATCATGCCCGGCGGCGCCTGGGCGCTGCAACCGTCGAGGAGAGGGTCGTGCCGAGTACCCCGTTGAGCCCCGAGGAGCAGGCGCGGCGCAGCGAGTGGTTCCGCCGCCACTGGGAAGGCGGCGTGGCGTTCAACCGCGCGTGCGGGATCACCGTCCGGAAGTGGGGCCCTGAGGGCGTCGAGATGGTGATGCCGTACTCCGACGAGCTGAGCGCGCACACCGGGGTCTTCCACGGTGGCGCCCTCGCCACGCTCATCGACACCTCAGGCGGCGCGGCCGTGATGGCGGGGCACGACTTCAACCTCGGGAGCCGTCTGAGCACCGTGTCGATGTCGGTCCAGTACCTGGCCGCGGCGCGCGGCGAGACCGTGGTTGCGTACGCGCGCTGCACCAAGCGCGGGCGCCAGACGCACTTCGCCGACGTCATGGTGCGCACGGACAGCGACCTGCCCGTGGCCCAGGGGCTCGTCACCGTCATGATCGTGGGCGAACGCGCCGAGTTCCGCGCCTGACCCTCGTCGGCCCCCCGATGCCGACGCGTCGACCGAGGCGCCGGCCCCCAGCGCGGCTGCGCTCAGCGGACGGCGTGGTCGGCCCGTAGGGCTCCGATCTCCTCGGCTGTGTAGCCGAGCTCGGCGAGGATGGCGTCGGTGTCCTGCCCCAGTTCGGGGGCGAGCCGGTGCGGCACCTGTGCGGCGCCGGACACGCGCACCAGCGCGGCGAGCTCTCGGACGTTGCCCTTCGCGGCATGCGGGAGCTCGGACACCCGACCGAGGCGGCGCTGTTCCGGGTCGTGCATGAACGCGCGCATGTTCCTGCCGACCGCGATGGCTGCGGCCACGCCGTTGGCACGCAGCGCGGCGACGACATCGGCCGCGCCGCGACCGCGGACGGCCTCCATGATGGCGTCCGACTGACGCTCGTCATCGGCCACACGCGCCACTCCGAGGGTCGCCACGGCCGCAGCCCGGTCCGCGTCGTCATACGCGACGATGCACACCATGCCGTCGGCCGCCTCGTAGAGCCGTTCGAACGCGCCCCACCCCATCTGCAGCGGGTCGAGCCGGCCAGCGCCGATCACCTCGCCGTCGGGCCGCCGGACGATGTGGGCGGTGTGGGCCATGGTGGCGTTGAGCTGCGGGTTCTCGACGTACTGGCCGTGGCCCGTGCGTTGGCGGTGCAACAGCGCGAGCAGCACGGCTACCGCGCCGAGCAGCCCGTTGCCCGGGTCCTCATTGGCCGCCGGCGGCAGGGGCGGGTTGAAGAGGCCGGCGACCTCGAACGTGACGCCGACGTAGCCGGACATCATCGGGGCGAAGCTCTGCCGCATGGCGAACGGCCCCGTCGCCCCCCAGCCGGGGGCGTAGAGGTACACGATGGCCGGGTTGACCTCGCGGGCCCGCGCGTAGTCGAGCCCCAACCGGTCGGCGGCGCCGGGCCTGAGGTTGTGATGGACCACGTCGGCCCACGCGAGCAGGCCCGCGGCCGCCCTCGCGAGGCCCGGGTGCTTGAGGTTGGCCGCAATGGCGCGCTTGTTGGCCTGCGCGGAGAAGAACGGACGCTCGATGCCGCGCATCTGGTCACCGAGCACCGGCTCGACCTTGATCACGTCCGCGCCGAGGTCCGCGAGCAGCCGTGACGAATACGGGCCGGCGTAGTACGCGCCCAGGTCGAGCACCCTCAGCCCGTCGAGCAGGGGTCGTCCATCAGGCACGAGCGGCCTCTCGACCGGCTCGCGCCGCGGCCAACCGGCGACGTCGGCGAGCACCGCAGCGGTGTGCTGGCCGGGAAGAGGTGCCGGGCCCTGCACCGCGCCCGGGCTGGCGCTGAACTTGGCGCCGAGACCGACCTGGCGTACCGGGCCGATGACGGGGTCCTCGACCTCGATGACCATGTCGTTGTGCACGACCTGCGGCGTGTCGTAGCACTCGGTGGGGCGGAGGTGCTCGATGGCACACACGTCGGCCGAGAGGAACCGACGCACCCATTCAGCGCGGGCCCTCGACCGGAAGATCCGAGGGACCTCGTCGGCGATGATCGGCAAGTGCTCCGGTGCGAGCGGCAGTCCCATGTCGAGGCCGGTCTCACTCGGCGGGACCCGGTCGTCGATGCCGAGCACCTCCATGGCGCGGCCGAAGGCACCGACCGCGCCGGTGTGCAGGCCGAGGTACTCGCCGTCGCCACACTCGAACGAGCGCGTGATCAGCCGGGTGGACGCCGTCTGCTGGACCGTATCGATCGTCCCGGCGGCGATCGCCTGGTCGGACTCGCCCCAGAGCATCGAGTGGTAGGCGAGCGCCCCGTCGATGAGCGAGGTGCGCACGTGGCGGCCGAAGCCGTCCTGATGGCGGCGGAACAGGGCGGCCAGGGCGCCGATCAGTGCCAGGTAGGCCGCCCCCATCGCCGCGAACGGGCACCCGATGAACACCGGACCGTCGCGGTGGGCGGCCTGCTCCGACATGCTGCCGAGCACAGCGTGGACGATCGCCTCGTAGCCCGGGAGCCCGGCGTCGCCGCCGTCCTCGCCGAACCCGGAGATCGATACGTACACAAGGCCCGGGTGGCGCGCATGCAGCGCGTCGTACCCAAGGCCGAGCCGGTCGGCCGTCCCCGGCGCCCAGCTCTCCACGAACACGTCGGCGCGCTCGGCGAGGTCCAGGACCGTCGCACGGCCAGTCTCGACGGTGAGGTCGACTTCGACACTGCGCTTGCCGCGGTTGAAGACCGACATCGCCGCCGGCGTGTGGCGGCGGCACGGGTCTCCGCCCGGCGGTTCGATCCACACCACGTCGGCGCCGTAGTCGGCCAGCATGCCTGTGCAGCGCATGCCGGCCGTGCCGCGCGAGCAATCGAGCACCCGCAGACCTTCGATCGGCCCGGGCATCAATCCGTGGCGGTGTGCCGTGCCACCAGGTCGCGGGACAGCGGAAAGTCGAACAGCGCTTCGGCATTGCCGTGGGTGATCGCCTCGACCTCGTCCGCCGGGACCCCCGCGAAGAGCGCGGTGCAGGCGGCCTGGGTGTGGGGGAACGGGGTGTCGGCGTGCGGGTAGTCCGACTCCCAGACGACGTGGTCGACCGTGAAGTCGTGGCGGTGCCGCAGGCCGAGGGGCTCCTCGATCATGCAGAACCACATGTTCCGCTTCGCCACCTCTGATGGGAGCACGTCCACGTGGTCGAGGTGCGTCCAGTACTTGTGCCGCTCCCATTGCCGGTCCGCCCGTTCGAGCGCAGCGCCCACCCACCCGATGCCACCCTCGGACCAGACGAGCTTGATGGCCGGGTACCTGCGCGGGATGGGGCTCACCATCATGTTGACCGACGACCGGGCCGCGTGGGCGAACGCAGTGGCGATCTCGACCATGGGGACGGTGCCCTCGAGCGTCACCGTCGGGAGGGCACCCCCGATGTGCATGCACACGGGCAGCCCCGCCTCCTCACAGAGTGCGAAGAGGGGGTCCCAGTAGCCGCCGTGGTAGCCGGGCAGGCCGAGGTTGGCGGGGTCCTCCATCCAGCACAGGGCCTTCGTGCCGCGGTCGAGCATGCGCCGGGTCTCGGCGACGGCGAGGTCGACGTCCCACACCGGCGCGATGCTCATGGGCACGAACAGGTCCGGCTGCGCAGCGCACCACTCGTCGATGACGAAGTCGTTCCATGCCTGCACGCACACCACGGCGAGTTCCTTGTCCGGGAACGTCTGGAACTTCCTGCCCGCGAACCCGGGAAGGGTCGGGAACGCGATGCTCGCGAAGATGCCGTTGCTCAGGAGGTCTTTGGCCCGCTCGGTGGGGTCGTAGCACCCCGGGATCATTTCGTCGAAACGGGCGGGCTCGGCACCCCATGTCTCGATGGGCCTGCCCGCCACTGCGTTGAGTCCCATGGTCGCCTCCTGGCCGCCGTCCCACACCCACCACTGGCGGCGGTCGCGCTCGACGACATGCGGCACGCGGTCACGGAGGGAGGCCGGGACGCGATCGACCCACACGCCGGGGGGTTCGACGATGTGGTCATCGACGCTGAACAGCGTGAACATCTGCGCTACCTCCCAGCCTTGGGCGAACCCCCCCACGCGGCCGCGCGCCACCGGTCCCAGCGCGCCCGGCTCCCGCGTCTCCGGCTCCCGCGTCACCGGATCACCCCGGCCGAGCGGAGGTCGGCGAGGTCGCCCGGCGTCCAGCCGAGCTCGAGGAGCACTTCGTCGGTGTGCTGCCCCAGCGACGGCGCCGACCGGACGGTGAACTCCTCACCGGGCACGCGGAGCGGGTTGCCGATGGTCTCGAGCCGACCGACGGCGGGGTGGTCCTCGGCGACCACCATGGTGCGGGCGCTCAGGTGTGGGTCGTCGCGCGTCTCGAAGAGCTGCAGCGCCGGGCCCATGGCGATGTCGTACTGGACTGCCGTGGCCATCCACTCCGCGAGGGTCCGGGTCGAGAAGATGCGCTGCAGTTCGGCCCTGAGCGCGTCATCGTCCTGGCCGAAGTCGACGACGACGTCGCGGCGGTGGCCGCCGCGGAGGTCGTCGCGCCCGACCGCGTCGCAGAAGTGGTCCCAGAACTTCGCCTCGATGCCGCAGAACAGTACGAACTTGCCGTCCTTGGTGGCGTAGTGCTGGTACTTCGCGGACTCCGCGGGGCTGGAGGTGGGCCCCGTCGGGTCCACGAGCTCCGGGTTGAAGACGGACAGGGCGTCCACCCACGACGCGGCGAGTACCGCATCCGCGCACGACACGTCGAGGTAGCACCCGTCTCCGGTCCGCGCCTTGCGCACCAACGCCGATGCCACGCCGAACGCGGCGTGCAACGGGCCGATGACCACACCGAGCGACCCGCGGTGCGCCTGCCCAGCCGCCTGGCGGGCCACCCCCGCGACCGTCTCGAGCAGGGGGGTCGAGCCGCCGAGCTCGTCCATCATCATGCCGTGGGTCGGCACCTCGGCGTAGGGCCCGGCCGCGCCGTAGCCGGTGGCCTGGCAGTACACGATGCCCGGGTTGAGCCGCCGGACCGTCTCGTAGTCGAGACCGAGCTTCGCGTTGGTGGCGCCGATATTGCCGGTGATGAACACGTCGGCCCACGCGACCAGACGCCCGAGCACGCGCTGCCCCTCACCGCTCCGGGCGTCGATGGCGACACTTCGCTTGTTGCGGTTGAGCATGACGTGGAACGCCGACCACCCGGGCGCGAACCTGGTCATGATGTCGCGCAGGTAGTCGCCGCCCTGGGGCGACTCGACCTTCACCACGTCGGCGCCCTCGTCACCGAGGAGGCGCCCCAGGTTGTCGACGGTCATCAGTACGCCAGTCTCCAGCACGCGCACGCCCGACAGCAGGCCGGCCACCGGCGGTCCTCCTACCTCGGTGCGCAGACCGTGAACGCGCCGGCCAGCGCCGCGACGTCATGGGGAGCGGCGCGCGTCATTGCGGGAAGATGACGCCGTTCGCCTCGAACTTGTCGATCTCGTCCTCGGAGTACCCGACCTCGGCCAGCACCGACCGGTTGTGCTGACCGCGCTCGCACGGCAGGCCGACACGCCCTGGCGTCTCCGACAGCCGGACGGACGGCGCGGCGACGACCATCGGCCCGAAGCGGGGGTGGTTGATCTCGACCGACAGCCCCGTCTCCCGCACCACCGGGTCAAAGCTGGTGAACGCCGGCTGGCCGTTCGTCGACACTGCGACGCAGCCGACGTCGACGTCCGTGAGCACGGACTCCCATTCGGTCGCCGTGCGCTGTGCAAACCGCTCCGACAGCTCGGTGATCAACGCCTCGTCGTGCTCGGCGCGCCCCGCCGCTGACCCAAACCGCGGGTCCGACACGCCCATCATGGACGCGAGCGCCGCCCACTCTGCCTCGGTCCGAACGACGAGGCACACCCATCCGTCATTGGCGCGGTACACCCGCTCGAGGGCGCTCGTGCCGTAGTACTCGCTGTCGCACACCGGCACCGGGGGCTTCCCGGCATAGCTGTTGAAGTCGTCGGAGTACGCCCAGGCGTTGCCGCCGATCATGGACGTCCGCAGGAGCTGGCCCTGCCCGGTCCGCCGCTGGTGGTAGACGCCGAGCACGAGCGCCGCCAACAGGCCGAGCGCGGCGTTCGAGTCGCCGTCGACCACCTGGTTGAGCCGGGGCTGCACCACGACCTGGACTTCGAGCACGCTCAGGTCGACGTTGCGCGCCGGGTCCGCCCAATACCCGACCTGCCGGCCGAAACTGCCCGCCACGGTCTGTGCCGGTTGCGCGTACAGCGCCCGTCCGGCGTACGGGCCGTCGGAGCCGTAGCCGGCGGCGTGGACGTAGAGCAGGCGCGGGTTGATCTGCCGGAGCTCCTCGTACCCGAGGCCGAGCTTCTCGGCGACGCCCGTGCGGAACCCGGTGACGAACACGTCGGCCATGGCGACGATCCGGTGGGCGATGGCGCGCCCCTCCGCAGTGGAGAGGTCCAGCGAGACGCTCTCCTTGCCCGCCGTGGTCTTGGCGCTGGCGACCTCTTCCCCGAACGACCGGCGGTGGGGGTCACCGCTCGCGTCCTCGAGCTTGATCACCCGGGCACCGAGCGCCGCGGCCATCGTCACCCCGTAGGGCATCGCGTAGAAGTAGCCGAACTCCACGATGGTGACGCCCGACAGCGGGTGCGTGGGTGGGTCGCCAGGCGCAGACGGCGAGGGCCCGGCGACGAAGGGGCCGCCGTGGTCACCGAGCGCCGGCGCGGAGCGTTCGATCGCGCACGGTGCGGCCGAGAACCGGCCGATCGGCCCGACCTGGCGCACCGGCCCCACCACCGGGTCCTCGACGGTGATCACGTCGCCGTTGTGCACGATCTGCGGGTGGTCGAGCCCCTCTTCGCACGTCACCGCCACCTCGAAGGCGACGTCGGGGCTCGCCATCAGCCGCGGCAGCCAGTGCGACAGGTCCTCCGTGCGGAACGCCGCCCACAGCAGGTCCTCCCACTCCTGCGCGTCCTCGGCGGTCGCGAACATCGGGAGGCGGGCGAAGCGAGGGTCCTCGACGATGTGGCCGATGCCCGCCACGTCGCACAGGGCGCGCCCCTGATGGGGCAGCATCGTGGACGTCTGGATGAAGCGGCCGTCCTTCGTCGCCACGAGGACGCCGTAGCGGCTCGCCTCGGTGGCCGACCGGGCGTCGAGGGCGGGCGCCTCCCCCCGCTTGGCCATGAGCTGCACGACCGCGGTGAGGAAGTAGTCGACGGGGTCCATGCCGGCGACCAGCGTGGAGTGCAGCTGCTGGCCGCGCCCGGTGCGGTCGCGGACCAGCAACGCGCCGAGGATGGCGGCGACCGACTGCATGGCCGCGCCGTGGCTGCCCCACGGCCGCGGGTACACGATCGGCCCGTCGCGATGGGCGTAACCGCCACGCGCGAACAGCCCGACCTTGGCGGAGACCAACGTGTCGTACCCCTTGACTCTCGCGTAGGGGCCTCTGGGCCCGAAGGCCGTGATCGAGCAGTGCACCAGCCGGGGGTTCAGCTCGCACAGCTCGGCGGCGCCGATCCCCCAGGCGTCAGTGGTCCCCGGCGAGAAGCCTTCGATCACGATGTCGGCTGCCGCCGCCAGGCTGCGCAGTTCCTCTTGGCCTCCCGGCGTCCGGAGGTTGGCGACGAGGCTCTCCTTGCCCCGGTTCCACACCAGGAACGCGCTCGGGACCTGCGTGCGCAGGCGGTCGCCCTCGGGCGGCTCGACTTTGATGACGCGCGCCCCCGCATCGGCGAACACCATGCCGGTCATCGATGCCGCCGCGCTCCCCGCGCCCATCTCGACGACCCGCAGCCCGTCGCAGATCCCGCTCACGTCGCTCCCCTCGTGACGCTCACCGCCAGCTCGTCGATTGCCTGCCAGACCACCGTCCGCGTGCGGGCGAAGTTGTGCATGTGCGCCATCCCGGGCACCACGACGACGCGCACGTCGGGCGAGTTCGGGTAGGCGGACCGCTCCGCCGCAGGTGACGGCACGACGTCGCGCTCGCCGCACGCCACGAGCACGGGGACGTCGATGGCCGCAGCCTCCGCCGCGACCGAACCCGGCGTCATCATCGTCACCGCGCACGCCGGGACCGACGCGCTGCCCCAGGGCGTGGTCGCGTCGCCCCGCGTCACATCGGTGAACGGCCGGTACGACGCCAGGTCTGCTTCCATCAGCGCAGGGTCCTCGTCGTCCCAGTGGAAGCAGAACCGGTAGTGGTCGGGGTCGGGCGCAACGACGCCAAGCACCTGCGCGGCGATCGGCCGCAGGTCCGTTCCGCGGGGCGGCATGGGGAAGCGCAGCCGCGACCCGTCGCGCGCCGGGAAGTTGGTCTCGATCCCGCTCCAACCGAGCAGGGCGACGGCGTCGAACGTGCGGTGGTTGCCTTGCTGCACGGTGAGCAGGCAGCCTCCCATCGACTGGCCGATGCCCACCGCCGCGCCCACGCGCACTTTGGGAAGGCCGTCGCCGGCGCCCAACCGCGAGAGCACCTCTGTGGCGGTGGCGTGGTTCGCCGCGGCAAGCCGTTCGTAGGACAGCTCAAAGGTGTCGGGCTGGCTGCTGTCACCGACGCCGAGGTGGTCGCACGCCACGAGCACGGTGCCCTGGGCGGTGTGGTGCTCGGCTTGGCTGTAGCCCGGGCGGGCGACGATGTGGAAATAGCGCCGCCCGTAGCCGCCGCCGGGGTAGGCGAAGATGACCGTGGCCGGGGAGGGGACCTGGTCTGGGAGGTGGACCGTGCAGGCGGTCGCGGCCCCCGCCAGGCCCGTAGCCCCCTCCACGTCGACCGTGAGCTCGACGGAGCGCATCGGTGTCAAGATAGTATAATCATCTGCCGGATACTACCCCTTCCGCTCCGGCCCTTTTGAGGTGGGGAACATGACCGCAGTCCTGCCGACCGATGAGGTCGCATCCATCAGGTCGCGCCTTGACCACCCGGTGATCGACGGCGATGGCCACATGCTCGAGGTCATGCCGGTGGTGTTCGACATCGTGCGGGAAGTCGCCGATACGAACGTGCTGCACCGGCTCCAGCGCTTCAACCGCGCCAAGTTCACGGGCAACGAGGGGTTCGTCCCGGTACGGGTCTTCAACGGGCTGCCCGCGGCCAACACGCTCGACCGCATGACGGTCAGCCTGCCCAAGCTCCTGTACTCGCGCCTCGACGAGATCGGGATCGATTTCGCCCTGCTCTACCCGAGCTTCGGGCTCACGATCCTCGGCTTCCCCGACGACGAGGTCCGCCAGGCGACGGCGCGTGCGCTCAACCGGTACTACGCCGAGGCGTTCAGCGGCTACCGCGACCGGCTCGAGCCCGTCGCGGTCATCCCCACGTTCACGCCGGAGGAGGCCGTCGCCGAGCTGCGCTACGCCGTCGGCGAGCTGGGGCTGAAGGCCGTCGTGATGAACGGCGTCATCCCGCGGCCCGGGCGCCCCGACGACCCCAGCCGCCCCTGGATCGACACCCTCGGCCACGAGAGCCGTTACGACTACGACCCCGTGTGGGCGGCCTGCGAGGAGCTGCGGGTCACACCGGCGTTCCACGGCATCGGCTACGGCTGGGGCACGCGCGTGTCGTCGACGAACTACGTGCACAACCACCTCGGGAACTTTGCCAGCGCGCAGGAGGGCGTCTGCCGCTCGTTGCTGATGGGCGGTGTCCCGCGCCGGTTCCCGGGCCTGCACTTCACCTTCCTCGAGGGCGGCACGACGTGGGGGGCGCAGCTGTACGCGGACGTGCTCGGCCACTTCGCCAAGCGCAACAAGGACGCCGTCGGGATGTTCTCCGATGCCCGCATCGACATGGGCGAGGTGGCCCGGCTGTTCAATGCGTGGGCGGACGGGCCGATCGCCGCCCTTGGGCCCCGGTTCATCACCAGCATGGAGCGGGTGGTGGAGGCGGCCCGCCAGTTCGAGGCGACCGAGGACGTCGACGACTTCGGCGAGTCGGGGATCGCGTCGGAGGCCGACATCGTCGACGTGTTCACGCGGCAGTTCGCGTTCGGGTGCGAGGCGGACGACCCGATGAACTCGCTGGCGTTCGCCGCCGGCCTGCTGCCGCACGGTGCACGCCTCAACGCCGTCTTCGCATCGGACATCGGGCACTGGGACGTCCCGGACATCCGGGAGGTCCTCCCAGAGGCGTGGGAGCTCGTCGAGGACGGCCATCTCGGCGAGGCGGAGTTCCGCGACTTCGTCTGCGGCAACGTGGTGCGCGCCATGGCGGGGACGAACCCCGCCTTCTTCGACGGGACCGCCGTTGCGGGCGTCGAGGAGGCGTTCCCGGTTCAGCCGGCCAGGGCGGCGACGACCGGTGCTACGGCGTCGATGGACGCCATCGACCGCGGCCCGGCGTCGAGCTGGACGTAGGAGATCCCGAAGCGGTCGTGGAGCTCGTGCAGCTTCTCGATGCACCGGCCGACGCTCCCGACGAGCACACCCGGCGCCGCCTCGAGCCACGCGGGGTCGAGCCCCGTGCGCGCCGCCACCTTGTCGAGCACGGCGCGCGCGTCGCTGCTGGACGCCGTGACATGGAGCAGCCACTGCGCCATGGAGAACACGAGCTGGTCCGGGTCCCGCCCGGCGGCGGCCGCGGCCTCCCGTGCCCAACCGATTTTCTCGAGGATCCCGTCCGCCGACACGTCGACGATCGACCCTGCGCCCACACCGGCGCCGAGGTTGGCGTTGATGCCCACGATGTCGGCCTCCCTGCCGGCGAGCCCGAGCACGCGACGGCCCCCACCACCGATCATGAACGGCGGGTACGGCGCCTGCACGGCGTGCGGCACGCCGACGAGGCCCGAGACCCGGTACGTCGCCCCCGTGAACGAGAAGGGCTCGCCGGCGAAGAGCCCCTTCACGATGGCGATGGCCTCCTCGAGGCGGTCGATGCGCCGCCCGGGCGGGTCGAACGGGATGCCCGCCGCCGCGTACTCCGACGCCATCCACCCGGCGCCGACACCGAGGTCGAGGCGGCCTTCAGAGACGACGTCGAGGGTCGCGGCCATCCGGTGGGTGAGGACGGGGTGGCGGTAGTCGTTGCCGAGCACGGCGGTCTGGACGCGGAGCGTCGTCGTGCACATCGCGGCCGCCGTCAGGGCGACCATCGGCTCGAGCGTGTAGCCGTCGGTGAAGTGGTCGGCGATGGCCACAGTGGTGAAGCCGGTCGCTTCGATGCGGCGCACCTGCTCTTTCCACGCCTGCATGGGCTGCATCGCCGTCGGCACGTTCGCGATGAACCGGAGCCGCGCCATGCCGCTGAAGCATATGGATAGGTTGGGCCCCATGAGCGAGACCACGGTGCAGCCCGTCGCCGCCCGGTTCGTCGGCCAGTCGATCGCGCGCAAGGAGGACAGGCGCCTCGTCACCGGCCACGGGCAGTACGTCGATGACGTCGCCGTCCCCGGGCTGTTGCACGCCGCCTTCCTGCGCAGTGAGGTGGCGAAGGGCGCCATCTCGGCGCTCGACACCACCGCGGCCGCAGCGCTCCCTGGAGTCGAAGCGGTGTTCACGTGGGCCGACTTCAACGGCCGCTTCGGAGAAGCGTGGCACGCCATGCTGGGTGAGGAGATGGTGGTCCCACCGCCGCTCGCCATCGGCGACGTCCGCTACGTCGGCGACCCCGTCGCCGTGGTCGTGGCCGAGAGCCGCTACGTCGCCGAGGACGCGTGCGACCTCATCAGGGTCGACTACGAGCCCGGGACAGCGGCGGTCGACTACGCCACGGCGGCATCGGAAGGGGAGCCGGTCGTCCACGCCGGGTGGGGGCTCACGTCGAACGCCATGGTGGCGGTGCCGTTCATGGCCCTCTCACCCGATCTCGACGCCGTCTTCGCCGGGGCTGCGCACGTCACGGAGTGCACCATCGAGCAGAACCGCTACGTCCCGGTCCCCATGGAGACCCGTGGCATCGTCGCCTGGTGGCACCCCGGGCGTGACGAGCTCGACGTCACGTGTTCGACGCAGAGCGTCCACGAGACGCGCAACTTCTTCTCGCGCTACCTCGGGGTGCCTGAGGGCAACGTGCGGGTGACCGCACGCGACGTCGGCGGCGGGTTCGGGCAGAAGATGTTCGTGTTCCGCGAGGAGTGCGCGGTCGTGCTGGCATCGCGCCTCCTGGGCCGGCCGGTGAAGTGGGTCGAGGACCGCAGGGAGAACCTCATCTCCGGGCCCCACGCTCGCAACGAGCAGGGCCGCGTCCGCATCGCCCTCGACGACCAGGGCGTCATCCAGGCCATGGCCGTTGACCATGTCGGTGACGTCGGCGCCTACCCGGCGTGCCCCGCCGTCATGGACGCGACGCTCCTGCCCGGCCCGTACCGCGTGCCGCGGCTCGGCTTCTCGATGGCGATGGTCTGGACCAACACGATGGGCAAAGGCGCCTACCGCGGCCCGTGGATGTTCGAGACCACGGCGAGGGAGATGGCCGTCGACGTGGCTGCCGCCGAGATCGGGATGGACCCGGCAGAGCTCCGTCGCCGCAACCTGCTCAGCGCCAAGGACCTTCCCTTCACCTCGCCGTCGGCGAAGGTGTTCGAGGAGATCACGCCGCTCGAGACGTTCGAGCAGGCGCTGGCCATGCTCGACTACGACGCCTTCCGTCGTGAGCAGGCGGCGGCACGCGAGCAGGGCCGGTACCTCGGGGTGGGCATCAGCGTGTACGTCGAGCCCACGTCGATGGGCTCGCCCACGCTCTACACCGAGGCGGCGACCGTCCGAGTGGAGTCGAGCGGCAAGGTCGTCGCCTACCTGGGCACGACGTCCCACGGGCAGAGCATCGAGACGACGATGGCCCAGATCGTCGCCGACACGCTCGGCGTGCGCTACGACGACGTGACGATCGTCCAGGCCGACACCCAGTCGACCCCCTACGGGCCGGGCACCGGCGGCAGCCGTACGGCCGTCATCGCGGGCGGGGCGGCGCGCCAGGCGAGCGAGGCCGTGCGCGACAAGGTCATCGCCGTCGCGGCCCACGCCATGGAGGCGAGCCCCGACGACCTCGAGATCAGCGACGGCACCGTGGCCGTGCGCGGCACGCCGACGCGTGCCATGTCGATGAAGGACGTCGCCAAGCTGGCGTACCGGACGGTGGACCAACTCGGTCCCGATGTCGAGCCGGGCCTCGAGGCGACGGTCCGGTTCCGGCCGGCGCGCTTCCCGACGTGGTCCAACGCCACCCACGTCTGTGTCGTGGAAGTCGACGCCAACACGTGGCTGCCGAAGGTGCTGCGCTACATCGTGTCGGAGGACTGCGGCCGCATGATCAACCCGAGGATCGTCGAGGGGCAGATCTTCGGCGGGGTCGTCCAGGGCCTCGGAGGCGTGCTGCTCGAGGACTTCGTGTACGACGCCGACGGCAACCCCCTGACCACTACGTTCATGGACTACCTGCTGCCCACCGCGTCGGACGTCCCCGACATCGAGGTCGGCCACATCGAGACCGTCTCCACGACGAACCCCGGTGGGTACAAGGGCCTGGGCGAGGGCGGCGCCATCGGCTCGCACGCGGCGGTGGCCAACGCCATCGGTGACGCCCTGTCGCCGTTCGGTGTGCGCGTGACGCGCACGCCGCTCGGGCCCAAGGACATCTTCGGCCTCGTGTCCGCGGCGAGGGCGGTGTCGTGATCACCGTCGAGGCGTTCCGCCAGAAGGCCCGCCGGTGGCTGGACGACAACGCCGCGGCGTTCGCGTCGACGGACCCCAACGACCTCGCCGCCGGCCGGCCCTTCCGCAGGGCGCTGTGGGACGCCGGTCTGCTCGGCATCACGCTCGACGCCGCGTACGGCGGGCAGGGCCTGACCGCCGACCACCAGAAGGCCTGGGACGACGAAGCCGCGGCCTACACGCTGCCGGCCGTGGGCGAGCCGGTGACGACCGGCATCTGTGCGCCGACGCTGCTCGACTTCGGCACCGAGGAGCAGAAGTGCGCCCACATCGCGCCCATGATGCGGGGCGACGAGGTCTGGACGCAGTTGCTGTCCGAACCCGGGGCCGGGTCGGACCTCGCCGGTTTGCAGACCCGGGCCACCCGTGACGGCGACGAATACGTCCTCAGCGGCCAGAAGGTGTGGACGTCCGGGGCGCATGAGTCCGACTTCGCGTTGTGCGTGGCGCGCACCGATCCGGCGCTGCCGAAGCACCGCGGCCTGTCGATGTTCATCGTCGGCCTCCGCGCCCCCGGTGTCACGATCCGGCCCCTGCGCCAGATGACCGGTGACGCCCACTTCAACGAGGTGTTCCTCGACGACGTACGCGTCCCCGCCGCCGCCCTCGTCGGGCGCGAGAACGACGGGTGGCGCGCCCTGACCGCCATGCTGACCCACGAGCGCCTGGCACTCGGTGCCGGCACGGGCGCCGGCGGGAGCGGCGCCAGCTGGTCGCGGCCGATGTCGAGCCGGCTCATCGAGCTCGCCCGGCGGCGCGGCCTCGAGCGTGACGCCGTGGTGCGCCAGGAACTGGCGAAGCTCTACACCGCCGAACAGGTGCTCGCCTACATGGGTCAGAAGATGCGTGACGAGATCGCGGCCGGCGTCGAGGTCGGCTCCCGCGGCTCGGTGGCGAAGCTGGCGACCGCCCTGTTGGCCCGTCAGTCCTCGAGCCTGGGCATGGTGGTCGGCGGCCCGGCGTCGCTGGCGTGGGACGTAGGCGACGCCGACGGTGGCTGGCTGGCGCGGGAATGCTGCTTCGCCCCCATGACGGCCATCGCCGGAGGGACGAGCGAGATCCAGCGCAACACCATCGGCGAACGCGTGCTCGGGCTGCCGCGCGAGCCGCAGGTCGACCGCGACCTGCCGTTCAACCAGATCCCCCAGAACGTCGTCGGCCGGTAGCGCCCTACTCGACGAGGGCGGCGTGCGGTGAGGCAGACCCGGCGCGCGACCGGATGGTGGACGCGGCGTCCTCGTCGCGGATCCGCAGCGCGATGACGAAGCCGATGACCAGCAGGACGGTCGAGCCGGCGAACGCAGCATGGAACCCGCCGATGGACCCGACTCCGGCACCGCGGCCCGCGGCGCCAGATGCCTCGATGAGCACGGTGGCGAGCAGCGCCACGCCGAGCGCGGCGCTCACCTGCCGTTGGACCGAGTACAGCGCCGAGGCCCGCCCGGTGTCTGCGGGCGAGATGTTGGCGTAGACGGTCGTCTGCAGCGGCACAGAGACGAACGCCGTCGCCGCGCCGCGCGCGAACAGGATGAACCGCAGGTCCCACAGGCTGGTGTGCAGCCCCACGAACGCCAGTAGCCCCGTCGACATCGTCATGGCCACCAGGCCGAAGGTGACGAGCCGCTTGGGCCCGGTGACGTGGTACAGGCGGCCGGTCAGCTGGCTCATCAGCATGAGCCCGAGCGCCTGCGGGAACGTCGTCAGCCCCGATTGGAAGGCCGACAGGCCGCGCAGGCGCTGCAGATAGAGCGGCAGCAGGAACAGCACGCTCGCGAACGTGCCGAACATGAGCCCGAACACGGTGTTGCCGATGCGGAACATCCGCTCGCGGTACAGGCGCAGCGCCAGCATCGGCGTCTTGATCCGCAGCTCCACGACCGCAACGGCGCCAAGGAGCACGAGGCCGGTGGCCCCGGTCGCTAGCACGGACGTCGAACCCCATCCGCGCTCGGGGCCCTCCGAGAGGGCGAAGAGGAGCGTGGCGAGGCCGAGCCCGGACACGATGAAGCCGAACGGGTCGAAACCACCGGCGTTGGGGTCGCGGTAGTCCTGCAGGAACATCACGCCGATCACGAAGGCCAGCGCGCCGACGGGGAGGTTGACGTAGAAGATCCAGCGCCATGACTGGTACGTCACCAGCCACCCACCGAGGACGGGCCCGAGCGAAGGGGCGATCACGGTGGGGATGATGGTGATGGTCGCCGCCCTCGCCCGCTCGATGGGCGGGAAGGCGCGGAACATCATCGCCATCCCGACGGGCACCAACATCCCTCCGCCCAGCCCTTGTACGACGCGGAACACGACCAACTCGGTGAGCGTGTGCGACTGGCCGCAGAGCGCCGAGCCACCGGTGAACAACAGGAGTGCGCCGAGGAAGACCGTCTTGGTCCCGAAGCGGTCCCCGAGCCATCCCGACGCGGGGATCGACGCAGCCAGGGCGACCAGGTACCCGAGCACGACCCATTCGATGCTGGCGGTCGACGCGTGGAAGCTCCTCGCCAGCCCCGGCAGTGCCACGTTGACGATGGTCGTGTCCATGATGTCCATGAACTGGGCGCACACGAAGACGCCGGCGACGATCCACTTGTAGGGGACGGCCCTCCCGTTCCCGTCCCCGCCGCGCACGACGGTGACGTTAGCGACCGGGAGCCGTCGCTGGCCCGGGCGCGCGGAGCTCCAGGTTGTCGATCCCGAGCGCCGTCGTGGCGGTCGTACCCGCGTCCACGGGCAGGACCGCGCCGGTGATCCAGCGCGCTTCGTCCGACGCGAGGAACAATGCCGCCCACGCCGCGTCCCAGGCCGTGCCTTCGGTGCCGAGCAGCCCAGCGCGCCGGCGCCGCTCGCGCAGCTCGGGCCCGCCCTGGTCGCCCATGGGCGTGTACAGGTGCCCGGGCGCGATGCAGTTCACCCGGATGCCGTCGCGGCCGTAGGTGTACGCCAGGTCGTAGGTCAACCCGATGACGCCGGCCTTCGCCGGGCCGTACGCACCCCCTCCCATCCCGCGGATCGCTGCGATCGACGACATGTTGACGATCGCTCCGCCACCGCCGGCCTGCAGGTGCGGTGCTGCCTGCCTGCTCATGAGCATGACCGCCGTCAGGTCGAGGGCCACCACGCGGTCCCATGCCTCCTCGTAGGGCACGCCCGCCAGGCCGGCGCCCGTGATGGCGGCGTTGTTGACGAGGACATCGAGGCGCCCGTAACGCTGCACCACCTGCTCCACGGCGCGCGCGCACTCGGCACCGCGGGTGATGTCGGCGACGATCGCCGTGCTCGCCCCACCGGCGCGCCCGATCAGCTCGACGGTGTTCGCCGCCCGCTCCCCGGAGATGTCCACGACGCCGACGCTTGCCCCGTGAAGGGCGAACAGCGCTGCCGTGGCGACCCCGATGCCGGGGAGGGGCCCGTCGCTGCCCGCTCCCGTGACGATGGCGACCTTGCCCGCTAGCCGCCCTCCGGGCGGCTCACGCCACGGGATCTCGAACTCGGCCGCCACGCCGAGACAGTACGGCCTTGCGGGGCCGCCGCGCCCGGGCCCAGGCCGTCTCGCTCAGCGTCGACCCGTGGTCGCACCTGGCCCTGGACACCCGTTATCAAATCAAGTAGCATACTCAGTATGTACAACGTCCCGACGAATCGATGAGCGTCCCCCACGCCCTGTTGGCCCTGCTCAGCGAGGGCCCGAAGTACGGCCTGCAGCTCCGCCAGGACTTCGAGGCCCGGACCGGCGAGGTGTGGCCGTTGAACGTCGGGCAGGTGTACACGACGCTGCAACGCCTCGAGCGCGACGGCCTCGTCGCGTCCGACAGCGGGACGGAGGACGGCCCGCAGCGCCATTTCCGCATCACGCCCGCGGGCGAGGCCGAGCTGGCCGCGTGGTTGCAGACCCCGCCGGACCTGTCGTCGCCGCCCCGGGACGAGCTCGTGATCAAGGTCCTCGTTGCCGCCCGGCTCCCGGGCGTCGACGTCCACCAGGTGATCCAGGTGCACCGCCGCCACCTGGTCGAGCTGATGCAGCAGTGGACCCGCATCAAAGACGACGGCGGTGCGGGCGACCTCGGCCTGGGCCTGGCCGTGGACGCCGAGCTGTTCCGGCTCGACTCCGTCATCCGTTGGCTCGACGCCGCCGACGGGCGGCTCAAGCGGGCCGCGCTCGAGCCGCCCGACCAGCCGCCGGCGTCCCCGTTGCCGAGGCGCCGCCGACGCGTGGGGGCGCGGTGATGGCCGCCGTCGAGCTGCAGGGCGTGTCCAAGCGCTACGGCGAAGGCCCGGCGGAGGTGCACGCGCTGCGCCACGTCGACCTCGTGGTCGAGGAGGGCGAGCTGGTCGCCGTGATGGGGCCGAGCGGCTCGGGCAAGAGCACGCTGCTGACCATCGCCGGGACGCTCGAGGACCCGACGAGCGGCGAGGTGCTGGTGCGAGGGGCGCCGGTGTCGGCGATGTCGCGCAACGACCGCGCCAGGTTGCGCCGGCGCAGCATCGGCTTCGTCTTCCAGGACTTCAACCTGCTCGCCGGGCTCACCGCCGTCGAGAACGTGGCCCTGCCACTCGAGCTCGACGGGGTGAACGCGCGCGCCGCGCGCGCTGAGGGCACGGCCGTCCTCGAGAGCCTGGGCCTCGCCGATGCGGCGGGGCGGTTCCCCGACGAGCTCTCTGGAGGGGAGCGCCAACGCGTCGCCATCGCGCGCGCGGTCGTGGGTGACCGCCACCTGCTGCTCGCGGACGAGCCGTCCGGCGCGCTCGACTCGGCGAACGCCGAGGGCGTGATGAGGCTGATCCGCAGCGCGTGCCGCGAGGACGTTGCCGGCATCGTCGTGACCCACGACGCGCAACTGGCGGCATGGGCCGACCGCGTGGTGTTCCTCCGTGACGGGCGGGTCGTCGACCAAACCCTGCCCCCGCCGTCGCCGGAGGACCTCCTCGAGCCGTACCACCAGCGATGACGGCGGTCGTGCTGGAGCGGCCCTCGGTGAAGAGGGCCGCGAGCGGCGGCGCCCCGGCGCGGCGCGCCATTGTCCGGTGGGGAGTGCGGTTGTTCCGCCGCGAGTGGCGCCAACAGCTACTCGTCCTCGCGCTGCTGGTCGTCGCTGTGGCGGCGACCGTGTGGGGCGTCGCCGTGGCGACGAACGCGGCGGCGCGCCCGGACACGACGTTCGTCCTGCAGGGCAACGACCGCGGGCTGGGCGCGGACATCGCTGCGATCCAGGCCACGTTCGGCCCGGCCGACGTGGTCGCTCACCAGACGCTCCCCGTCCCGGGCTCGTTGTCGACCATCGACCTGCGGGCCGTCGAGTCGGGTCACGGGCACCTGCGCCTCGT